>Ga0209692_10000464_pt1 | contig 94735 bp, 91 predicted proteins | sample tdDd472_FD_187129 | JGI IMG/M metagenome (GOLD analysis project Ga0209692, IMG submission 187129) | Marine sediment microbial communities from the Atlantic coast under amendment with organic carbon and nitrate - tdDd47.2 (SPAdes)... | ecosystem: Environmental > Aquatic > Marine > Coastal >...
ATAAATTATTCATAACACATCACCTTTCTTCCATCAATTCCTTTTAAAGCAAGAGCTACTTCCTTAAATGATTTATCATTCATTTGGAAAGCAGTAGTGATTGAACCTACATCATTAATAAAATGTGCATCTGAACTTTGAATAAAACAATAATCTGCCAGATATTGATTTTGTTTTACAAATTCATTTTTTACAACAAATTTTGAAAGTTCGAGCGCATCATAATTTACATCAGTGGGAACAAAACCTAACTGACTTAAAATTGAATACCTTGCACGATCGATATGTGCCGGAATAAACAATCCATTTAAATCATGTACTTTCTGTTCGATCTGATTAATACTTACATCGAGAGCCGAGATCAATAGCCAGTTTATTTGCTCAACAATGTTTTCTTTACGATCAACTACCAACTGATAACCAAATTTATTTACATCATTTTCTATTTTTGGAAGATGTTCATCCAAATATTTTTGAAATTCTAATAATTCAATCTCATTTTCAAAGAACGCTAAACAGTGCACTTCTTCTTTCGAAGTTACTTCTGCTCCTTTTAATATCATTAGATCATAATCTTTTGCTACGTCTTCAAGAACATTGCAATTCTTTGTGCTATTATGATCAGTTATACCAATTATATCAAGTCCTTTCTCTTTTGCTTTTTTTACAATGTTTTCAGGACTCATTTCTATATCACCACAAGGAGATAACACGGTATGTGTATGTAAATCTACCTTGTATTTGTTCATTTTATTTTAGTATTTCGTAAAGTTTTCCTGCGATTTCGAAAGCATTATCTGTAGTACTTAATACAGGAATACCTTCTTCCTCGCTTTGTTTTGCCATATCTTCATCGGGTTTAAAACCCTTTACAAGAATTACTGCAGCAAGATCCTTAAGTGATGCTATAGCCATTACATTCTTGTGTGTTTGTAATGTAACCCAAACCTGTCCTTCTCGCGAATTCCCCATAACATCGCTCAATAAATCTGAAACATAACCACCATCAATCTCACGATTAACACCAGATTGACCGCTTTCTAACTTTAACCCTAACCTATCTATAATATCTGATACTTTCATATTCTTACTTATTAACATTTTCGGTTCAATTTTTCATCACCCCAAATATTTTTCATGATCTCATGAGATTCTTCCCATTCGATTATTCCTTTTTTCTCAAAGTTTTTTTGAATAAAAATGCAATGATTAATTTCTGCCCTGTCCTGTACAATGTCTTCAGCTAAAGCTTGGCAATTTGGAGCTCCACAAGCACCACAATCAACATCAGGAAGACATTTTAAAATCTCTTTTACCCGGCGCATTTTTTTCATTGCTTCTGCCATATTTTCGTCCAACTTCATCATTGAACGTGGCTTAATTTTTCCAATACCAATATCCTTATTTAAATATTCGGTATAGTTAAGTATATCTTTTTTACTAAAATCTGAATAATTCTCTTTGAAATATTTTGCACGTTTTCTTAATCGTTCTACTGTTAAAAATCTATTTTGAGTTGTTAAAACCCCTCCTGCACAGCTCTCATCACAAGCCCGCAGCTCAAGAAAATCAACATCCTTAATTTCATCATTTTCTACTTTCTCAAGAAAATCCATTACATTATGAACTCCGTCAATTGCAAGACATCTGCCTTCCATATTGTCAGCTTCCCCATTTGTTAAACTCCATAGAGTTCCGTCGGGAGTTAACTGTTCTTTGGTTTGATTTTGAATTGTTGTAAAATCTCCACGCTTAAGACTTGTATACACTTTATTAAAAATAAAGTCCATGTTAATTACTCCATTTATTGGAGATTTATCTTCACCCACAGGACTTTTTACAGCAGCAATTTTAGATGCGCAAGGTGTAACATAAAAAATCCCAATATCTGATTCATCTACACCCCGATCTATAAGCTTTTGTTTATAGTACAGTGCAGCTATATCCAATGGTGGATGAAGGGGAACTATATTATCTACTAAGGCTGGAAATTTAACCTGAATCAATCTAATAACAGCCGGGCAAAATGAAGAGATAAATGGTTTATTACCTTCATTTTGGTCGACATAATCTTTTATAGAATCCTGCAATATATCAACACCGTGTTCAGCTTCATAAACATCTGTAAATCCAAGATCCTTTAAAACATTATAAATTTGAGATGTTTTAACATCATCAGGAAATTGACCAATTAATACTGCTGGTAAAAGTGCTACTCTATGTTTGTATTGAAAAATTTTATTAAAGTCGTCTTGCTCAATAATTATTGCACCAACAGGACAAACTCGGAAACATTCACCACAATCGATACAACGATTTTCAAAAAGTTCAGCTTTACCGTTCTTTACCCGAATTGCTTCTGTCGGGCAAATATTCATGCAATGCGAACAACCAATGCATTGATCTTTCTGAATTTTTAAAGCGTGATGAAAAACTTTATGCTCCATTCTATTCTGTTTTTAGATATGCAACAATTTTTAATTCTGTTCCTACTCCAACCTCACTCTTTATACTAAACTCGTCGGAGTTATTATTTATATTAGCAAGTCCCATTCCTGCGCCAAAGCCCATTTCTCGAACCTGTTCCGATGCGGTAGAATATCCTTCTTGCATTGCTAATTGAATATCTTCAATTCCTGGACCTTTATCATTAATTTGAATCTGAATTTTTTCAGTATCAACATCAATAATTACTTTTCCTTCGTATGCATGAGCCACAACATTGACTTCAGCTTCGTAAAGTGCAACTACAATTTTCTTTATCACTTTATGATCACCAACCAATTGCTTTAAAATCTTCTTCAATTGACTTGAAGCAAGACCAGCTTTTGAAAAATCACCACCTTTTATGTCGAACTCAAAATGCATAATTAAAATACAGGTTTAATTCCAGCAGCATATAGTTTACCGGCTGTTTTAAAAACAGAACCAGCACATTCGATTAATATAATGTTACTTTCTTCAGCTAGGATTCTCATTTCTTTGGACACCTTTTTGTTACGAGCAATTACGACACATGAAATATCAGACATTTCAGCTGTACGAATAGCTTGTAAATTTGCTAATCCAGTAATTAGTAAAACATCATCAGTATCTAATGTTAAAACATCGCTCATTAGATCAGAAGCAAATCCCCTTTTTACATCCATATCTGACGTGATATTTCCGCAAACAACTTTTCCTTCAATTATGTTTACTACTTCGTTAATTTTCATTATAACATTCGATTAGACTGTATAAATTCTAACTAAATAAAACTTCTTTAAGAATTATTATGCAAATATAAAAACCTTTATGTTATTTTTATAACACTGTTATTCTTTTAACAGTGAATTAGAGGGGATCGCAAAGTGCAATATTTCTTATTTGCTGATATTCAGTGTATTTAAGTGCGTGTTTTACAGACATGTTTTACAGCCTATTTTGTTATTTAGAAATAATCTGATTAATAATCCAATCGTACCACTTTTCCATACCAATATTTTGGGTACAAGAAATCTCCAAAAGCGGCACTTTACCGTTGACATTATTAAGATCTTTATTAAAACTTGATTTATTGAAATTTGTATACTCAATCAAATCTATTTTATTTAACAGAATAACTTTTGCTTCACGAAATAACATTGGATATTTTATAGGTTTATCGTCACCTTCTGTTGTACTTACCAAAGCTAACTTAAACGTTTCACCTAAATCAAAATGTGAAGGACAAACTAAATTTCCTACATTCTCAACGAATATGACATCTAAATTATCCAGATCAAATTCGGGTAGAACTTTTGAAATACTATGCGAATCTAAATGACATCCTCCTTCGGTATTGATTACTACAATCGGAACACCGTGATCTTTCAATCGTTGCGCATCACGGTCTGTTGCAATATCACCTTCTATAACAGCTAATTTATACCTATCTTTAAGTTTCCCTAAAGTTTTTTCTAACAGAGTTGTTTTTCCTGCTCCTGGAGAACTAATCATATTAACCATTAAAACTCCTTTTTCTTTGAGCAGATTTCTTACTTCGTTTGCTTTGTTCTTATTTCGATCAAGAACATTTTTCATTATTTTGATTTCCATAATATTTAGCTATTAGGCCTTGGCAATTAGCTTTTGGCTATTTGTATTTTTTTCTCCTTCTATGCTTTCAATAATTGTTTCACGACCTTGAATCAATTCCAAATCGTTTGAACCACATCGTGGGCAGACAAAGAACAAATCATCAATTTCTGCTTCTTCTTTGCATTTATTACAAACAAATACAACTGGTAATATTTCTAATTTCAATTTTGCATTCTTAGCAAGAGTTCCTTTTACTGCACTTTCAAATACAAACTCAAAAATATCAGGAACGATCTGAATCATTTTACCAAATTGGATATTCACCTTAGTAACTTTTTTCAGATTTTCTGATTCAGCTACTTCGATGATTATTCCAATTAATTCTTCTGCAATTTTTAATTCATGCATTTTTCTCAATTTTCAATGATCAATTACCAATTATCAAATGCTTAACAGATTCTTGGCAATTGCTCTCCCTGGAGCGTATTAATAATCCGTTTTCCTCCTATTTCTGTTTTTCCAACTACCATATTCTTATGATCTGATACTATTTCTCCAATAATCTTACTTTCTTTTCCAAATTGATTTTTCTTCATAATCTCAACTATTTCCTTCGCATCATCTTTATGTACAACCAGCATTACCTTTCCTTCATTTGCCAGATACAAAGGATCGAAACCCAAGACTTCACACAATCCGTTTACAGATTCCTTCACAGGTATTTCTTTTTCAGTTAATTCAATTCCTAAATTCACAATTCCTGATAGTTCATTCAGAACTGTTGCCAATCCACCACGAGTTATGTCACGCATAAACTTTATTTGCTTTCCTGCTGTTAGGACATCTTGAATTAATTCATGTAAACAAGCGCAATCGGATTGAACTTCTGTTTTAAACTCAAGTTCATTACGTGCTCCTAAAACTGCTATTGAATGATCACCCAATGGTCCATTTACTATTATTTTATCTCCATTTATAATTTTTTCTCCAGTACTTATATAACTGTAGTCTTTCTCAAGTGTACCTATACCTGTTGTATTAATAAAAATCTTATCGCATTTACCTTTTTGAACAACTTTTGTGTCACCGGCAACAATCTTAACATTAGCAATTGTGGCTTGCTCTGACATTGAGTTAACTATCTTTTTTAAATCATTAATAAGTAAGCCTTCTTCAAGAATAAAAGAAGTAGTCAAATATTTAGGAATCGCTCCCGATACAGCAATGTCATTCACTGTTCCACAAACAGCCAACTTTCCAATATCTCCCCCCGGGAAAAACACAGGGTCAATCACAAATGAATCTGTGGTAAACGCAATCTTTCTTGAATCAATATCTAAAATTGCTGAATCTGATAAAACTGCATTAGGATCGCCAAAAGATTTAATAAATATCTCTTTTATCAAATCTTGCGATGCTTTACCACCACTTCCATGATTCAATGTTATTATTTCACTCATAACTACTGTATTTATAATATGCTGCACATGAACCTTCACTTGACACCATACAAGCTCCAACAGGATTTATAGGCGTACAGGTTTTACCAAATAATTTACATTCTTTTGGAGTTTTTATTCCACGTAAAATATCACCACAAATACAAGCTGGATTTTCTCTTTTTGATTCAATTTGAATATCAAAAACCAGCTCAGCATTAAAATCTTTATACTTTTCTCTTAGTTTTAATCCACTATCAGGAATTTCTCCTATCCCACGCCAAAAATCATTTCGAGTTTCAAAAACTTCGTTCATTATTGCTTGAGCTTTTGTGTTTCCGCTCTTTGTTACTGCTCTTGAATATTGAATTTCAACTTTTTGATTATCGTTTGCAATCTGATTTGTCAACAACTCAATTGATTGCATTAAATCGGTTGGTTCGAATCCAGTAACAACACATGCTATTTTGTATTTCTCTGGAATAAAATCATAAATACTAGAACCTGTAATTGTACTTACGTGTCCAGGACAAATAAATCCATCGATCTTTACATCATCATTTAATAACGCTTCCATTACGGGCGGCATAATTTTATGAGCACTCAATAAATAAAAATTTGAAACACCCTCTTTATAAGCTTTCTGAATAGCTACAGCTGATGCTGGAGCGGTTGTCTCAAAACCAATTCCTAGAAAGACTACCTTCTTATCCTGATTTGTTTTCGCAATATTCAAAGCCTCCAATGTTGAATACACAATTCTGACATCAGCTCCTTTCGATTTTTCCTTTTCTAAACTACTCTTAGATCCCGGCACACGAATTAAATCACCATAAGTTGCAATTACTACTTCTTTTAAAGCAGAACAAGCAATTGCTTTATCAATAAAATTTATACTCGACACACAAACCGGACAACCCGGACCAGAAATCAATTTAATGCCTTTTGGTAAAAGCGATGGAATTCCGAATCGGTGAATTGCCATAGTGTGACCTCCACATACTTCCATTAAAGAAATATCCAGATTATCATATACTTTTAGTTTTTCTGAAATCTTTTGAACTAATTCAGCATTTCTATATTCTTCGATATATTTCATTTTACCTTTTTCATCTAATCATACTTCGACAAGTTCAGCATGACATTTTTTAATAAAGTTACCTGTCACACTGAGTTTATCGAAGTGTGAACGGCAATAAATTAATTTTCATTCATTTCTCTTAAGAGTTGCAACGTAATCAGAGCTTCTTTTTCATTGATAATTTGCAAGGCAAAACCTGCATGTACCAACACATAGTCTCCTTCTTTTAAATTTTCGACCATTTGTATTCCGATATTTACGATTGTACCGCCTACTGTTACTTCAGCTGTATCGCCTTTAATCTTTATGACTTTACCAGGTATACTTAAACACATTTTATAAATAGTTTGATGCAACAAGCAATTGACCTAATGCAATTCCACCATCATTTGGTGGTACTAAGCGATTTGTGTAGACTTCAAAATTATTTCTAGTTAGTATATGAATAGATTTCATGAGCAGATATTTATTTTGAAAAACTCCACCTGAAAGAACTACCTTTTTAATTTTGGTTTCATTTTCAATGCTTTTTGCAACATCAAGAATTATCTGAATAACAGTATTATGAAATTTTGCAGATATTTTTGAACTTTCAACCTTATTTAAATCATTAATAATTGAATTTATTGTTTCACCAAAACACACTATACCATTATTATATATATAAGGATAAAAACCTGATTCTGATTTATCAAGAACTGCTTCTAATCTCATTGGAGCTTCGGCATCAAAAGATTGTTTGTTACATAGATTAAGTAAACAAGCAATAGCGTCGAACAAACGCCCTGCACTTGAAGTTAACGGAGAATTAATATCCTTTTGGATCATTTTACTTACAAGCTCAAATGTCTTGCTATCGACTTTTCTAAAACACTCCAAAGAATTAATTTTACTGATATTACCTTTCATCAGATACGACAATAACATTCGCCAAGGTTCATTGATAGCTAAATCACCACCTGGCATTTTAACATAATCGAAATGCGCAAATCGCTTAAATGATTTTGTATCACAAATTAAAAATTCACCACCCCAAATATTTCCATCGGCACCGTAACCGGTTCCATCGAAACTTATTCCAATTACTTTTTCGTTGATTTGATTCTCGGCCAAACAAGATGCAATATGCGCATGATGGTGCTGTACTTTTACAATTGGAATTTTACTACCGTTAATATTATTCTCACTTATTTTATTAGCAAATTGAGTCGAGAAATAATCAGGATGCATATCGCACGCAATTACTTTTGTTTTAAATTTGAAAAGATCGAAAAATCGAACTGCAGTATATTCATAGAAATTAAAAGTTTCAAGATTCTTTAAATCACCAACATACTGACTTAAAATTGCTGAGCTGTTTTTTCCAATACAGAAGCTATTTTTAAGCTCAGCTCCTACTGCGAAAACACCCTCAACATTTTTGTTCAAGTAAACAGGTTTCGGAACAAATCCACGAGCTCTTCGAATAATTTGAAAATCATCTGAAACAATTTTCACAACGGAATCATCAAGTGGGTTTTCAATTTTACGATTATGACTCACAAATAAATCAACCTTATTTTTAAGTATGTTTCTCGCAAAAATATCATCAGAAATTATCGGATTACCTGAATTATTTGCGCTTGTATAAACCACTGCATTAGTTTTTAATTTTTCAAACATTAAATAATGAAAAGGCAAATAAGGAAGCATTGCCCCAATTGAATTCAGTTCGTTATTTATGGAATTTGCTAAATTTAATTTTTGCTCTAAAATCACAATTGGCTTTTGCCAGGATTTTATAATTTCTTCTTCTTTTGAACTCAAAATGCAATATTCTTTTACTACTTTCAAATCCTTAAACATTACTGCAAAAGGTTTTCCATCTCTTCTTTTAATTTCTCTTGCTTTTAAAACAGCCTCATTGTTTTTTGCATCACAAATAATATTATATCCACCCAATCCTTTTACTGAAATAACTTTTCCCTCATCTATTTTTGAAACAACATCTTTGAGGATATTCCCAAAATCAGATTCATTATTAATAAAGTATGTTGGCCCACAATTATTGCAAGCTACCGGTTGAGCATGAAACCTTCTGTCTAGCACACTATGATATTCTTCATTACAGATTTCACACATTTCGTATTCCGTCATTGAAGTATTGATTCTATCGTAAGGAATCTTATTTACAATAGTAAATCGAGGACCACAATTTGTACAATTAATAAAAGGATAATCAATTCGATGATTTTGAGTTTTGAGATCGTGTAAACAATCATCGCAGACTGCAATATCTGGACTAATTTCTGTTATTTGTTCGTTAAGTTCGCTTGAAAGAATTTTAAAATCCTTAAAATCTGATTTTGTATTTCTAGATGATATATTTTTCACAAAAGCTGCTGGTGGAGCAAGTTTTAAAATATCATTCTTAAAAAGCTCTATTAGCTTTTCTTCACCATATAAATTAATAATAACACCATCGGTACGATTAGCAACATTCCCTTTTAGCTGGTACTTATTTGCTAATCGATATACAAAAGGTCTAAATCCTACACCCTGAACCAAACCTTCAATAGATATTGAAACTGATGTTTTAATTTTAGCAAACTTTAGTTTTTAAAACTGATTATTCCATAACTTTTTTCGTGTAATAAATCACACTTTCAAGTTCATCGCAGAGATTTATGTTGTTTACAACAACATCATCGGGAGTTTTTAAAATAACCGGAGCAAAATTAAGCAATCCCTTTATTCCCAAATCAAACAATTTATTTGCTACATCTTGAGCAGATATTTCGGGCACAGCTAATATTGCAACTTTAACATGAAATTTTTTAATAATATCATCAAGCATTTCCATTGGAAGCACAGGAATATTCCAACGTTTTGACTGCTTCGAAGGATCAACATCAAAAGAAGCAACAATAATCAATTTACTTAACTTAAAACGCTTATACTGAATCAATGCTCTACCAATATTTCCCATTCCAACAATTATCATATATTGATCTTCCTGATGCTTTAATATTTCTTCAATAGCATTTAAGAGTTCATCAATCTTATAACCACCTCTTTTATTACCTGTAATTTTAAATATTGAGAAGTCTTTTCGAACTTGTTCGGCAGTTGCACCAGCAGCTTCTCCAAGCGTATACGAGTACACACGATCGAATCCTTTACGCTTAAAATTAATCAAACAAAGTCGATAAGTAAATAATCGCTTCAAATTACTCTTCATTATATGTTTTGTACTTTGTTTCACAATAAAATATTCGACCGATGGTATTTTAAGCAAGTTATGCAAGATTTATGAAAAAAGAAAATATAATTCTATTTGTTTGATTTGTTGCCTCTTAAACGAATTGTTGATATGTTTTATAACATTTTTTACCTATTTTACTTGACTTTTGTTTTTTCGACCCATTAATTTTATATGTGAATGATATCACAAACATGAAAAATTTTTACTCTTTGTTATATCCTGATTGGAATAGTGCAATAGATAAACTATTGGCTAATTATTCAATTTATGCGCCTGTTAAAACGGGAGAGACATTAGATTATGAAATAATTGATTCTGAAAATATTGCAGAAATAACTTATAATATTCCAAAACCTACTACTCCATTAAAAACATTCTTTTTACCGATTAAGGAGAACTTAACATCAAAATTCAACTCAAAAAGCAAGAAAATTATAATCGGAACTCCAAACTGCGATATTCAAGGTTTAAAGATTCAGGACGAAATTTATTTAGATAAAGATTACATCGACACTACATATAAAGAAAAAAGAGATAATACAATTCTAATTGCATCATCATGCTTTGAAACTCAGGAACACTGTCACTGTATGACTTATGCTATTCAACCATTTCCAAAAGAAATTGCTGACATCTCTATATCAAGAGTCGACACAAGAATGCACTTAGAAGTGCTATCTGAAAAAGGAGAAATATTTATATCAGAATTGAAAAATTATGCTGCAGTATCAAATTCTCCGGAATCGGAAATAAAAGATATTGAACTCAAGCAAAGTAAAATTGAAAATGAGATAACAGAGAACAACTCCGGTTTACCAGACTATAAAAAAACAGGAAAAATAGTTCAAAAAGCAAAAGAAGAAATTTGGAATAAGTATTCTTCTAAATGCGTTTCATGTGGAGCTTGTGCAACTATTTGCCCTACATGTACATGCTTTTTATTAATAGACAAACCTAATTTCGAGAAGGTTCGCCAATTAGATGCTTGTCAGTATCCGGGATTTGAGAGAGTTGCAGGTGATGAAGATGCTTTAGGCGAACTACCCAAAAGATTCAAGAATAGGTATTTCTGTAAATATGTATGGAAACCACAAAAATTTAAATCTTTGGTTTGCACCGGTTGCGGTAGATGTATTGAAGCTTGCATTGGAAAAATCAATAAAAATGAATTATTCAGAGAATTAGCTTAACAATATAATGTCAGATAAAACTAACATATACAAACCTATTAGGGCAAAATTACTGAAGGTAATTACAGAATCACCAACAATTAAAACCTTTATAATGGAACCCGAAGAAGAGTTTTCTTTTAAAACAGGTGAATTTATTGAATTAACAGTTGATGGAATTGGTGAAGCTCCTTTTACTCCTTCTTCATCTCCGCTTGAAACCAAGCAAATTGAAGTTACTGTGATGAAAACAGGTTATGTAACAGAATACTTGCATAACATGAAAGCTGGAGAAACGCTTGGAATTCGAGGACCATACGGTCGTGGTTATCCTATAGAAAAGTTTTATGATAAAGAAGTTATAATACTCGGTGGTGGATGTGGTTTCGCTCCTATCCGATCATTATTATACAATTTGGCTGCTGTTTCTGATAAACTAAGAAAAGTAACATTATGTTATGGCTCAAAAACCCCTGATGAATGTATTTACAAACCTTATGTTGAAGAATTAAAAAGCACTCCAAAATTTGAAGTACTAAGAACTGTTGATATTGCTGACGACACATGGACAGAATCAGTAGGTGTAGCAACAGTCTTATTAGATAAAATAAAAATAGACATCAAAAATTCCATTGCTGTATGCTGTGGCCCTCCAATTATGATGAAGTATGGAACAATCAGATTTTTGGAACTAGGATATAAAGATGAAGATATTTATCTATCAATGGAAAAGAACATGTCTTGTGGATTAGGAAAATGTGGACACTGTATGATGGGAGAATATTTTGTATGCAAAGAAGGGCCTGTGTTTACTTACAATGAAATAAAACATAACCCAGCAATATGGGAGTAAAATAAAAAATATAATCTGATAAATAACAGAATAATGAAACCTAAAATAAAAGACTTTAAAGAAATTCAATTTTTTGAAAACTTCAGTGACCATCACCTTGAATTAATAGCTGATATAAGCACTGTCAAAGAATTTAAGGTTCAGGAAGTAATTTTCGAACAATATACAGAACTCTCTGAATTATTTATACTTATCAAAGGTAGCTTATCGCTGGGAATTAATTTGCAAGGTAAAAAAATTCATCTTAGCTCTATTGAAGAAGGTCAATTATTTTCCTGGACAGCAATCTTTCAACCATATATATCAACTGCATGGGTAAAAGCTGTAAAACCTGTAAAAGTTATTGCAATTAATGCAAAAAAGTTAGATGAAGTAATTAAAAATACATGCGCAAAAAAGGATTGCGAATTTGGATTTAAATTCATGGAAAAAATTGCACGAACAATTTCACACAGACTTAACGACACAAGATATCAACTAATAAATCAATTATCTCTTTAGTAATAAAATGAGCAAAAAGATATTAATAGACTTAAGTAAATTCCGAGAGAGTCGAAACCAAAGTTGCGATGTGACTCCTCCTGAAGGATTTTTTAGTATCCCTCCTAATATGAACGGACTAAAAAGCATTCGGGAACTTGCTGTTTTTCAATTTACTTGTCGCAAGTGTGAAGATGCTCCTTGTATCGAAGTTTGTCCATTTGAAGCATTGGAAAAAGATTCTGAAGGAATGATTCACAGATATACCAATCTATGTATTTCGTGTAAATCCTGTGTAACAATTTGCCCTTTTGGAACTATGATGACTGACTTTTTTGATCATCACAGAAAAAAAGATTTATATTTTGACTTATCAGATAAAGATGAGATATATAAATTTATTAAGGCTTGTCCACAAGGAGCTGTTTCTCTAGTTGACATGGATGAAAATCCGAAAGAAAACATTTATAAATTAAACGATACAGTTTTAATAAAAGAAAATATTTGGAAGACTGAAAAGTAAATAAATCATGGCAGAGCAATTATTCTATTTTTTAATATTTCCAGGACTACTCTTTGCGGCAGTAGTTGGAGCCTTATTATCGTGGTACGATAGAAAAATAACTGCCTGGGTTCAATTCAGAAAAGGACCACCATTATTTCAACCCTTCTATGATTTCTTTAAATTATTATTGGTTAAAGAAACTATTCTTCCGAAGCATGGTTCTAAAGGAGTTTTCTTGGCAGCACCAATTTTTGCTGTATTTGGAGCTTCAATAGCAGGAGTTTTCATTCTTCTTCCGTTATTAGGAATAGAAACCGGATTTAAAGGCGATATAATAGTAATTTTCTATTTACTTACTATTCCATCCTTAACTTATATTATTGGAGCACTTGCTTCCGGCAATCCTTTAGCTGCTTTGGGTAGCTCAAGAGAGATGAAACTAATATTAAGTTATGAGCTAACGTTCATTTTAGTGCTTGCAGGAATTATTCAAAAAGCTGGAATGACAATCAGTTTTAGTAAAATTATTTCGTTACAAACATTAAATGGTGCTTTTGCAGGAAGCTTATCAGGAGTAATTTTATTTATTGTACTTATTTTCTGCATTCAGGCAAAACTTGCTTTAGTTCCCTTTGATGCACCAGAAGCTGAAACAGAAATTGCCGATGGAATTATGATTGAATACTCAGGAACACCATATGCAATGATTAAACTGGCCAAATATATCATGTTTTTTATTCTTCCCGCTTTTCTAGTTGGATTGCTTTGGGGAGGATTAAATTTTGAAGGAATCAACATTCTCTGGTCAGTATTAAAAATATTATTTGTAGTGCTATTACTAACTCTTATTAGAAATACAAATCCAAGGGTTAAAATAAAACAAGCTGTAAGGTATTTCCTTGTTTGGATGAACCTTTTGGCAATTATAGCAATAGTGCTTTCATATTTTGGATTATAAAAATTAAGAATCGTGGGATTTAAAGAATTCTGTTTTAAAAAGTCTTTGTGGTTGTTCCATTTCGCTGGAGCTTCATGTAACAATTGCGATATAGAAATACTCGATTGTCTTACTCCACGGTATGATGTTGAGCGATTTGGGATGTTGCTTGTAGGAAGCATAAGACATGCTGATGTTTTACTAGTAAATGGGTCTATAAATCAGAGAGATAAAAGCAGATTACTAGAAATATACGAACAAGCCCCTAAACCAATAGTTGTTGTAGCTATTGGAGCTTGTGGTTGCACAGGAGGAATATTTGCCGAAGGAAATACATTTGCCGGGCCGGTTGATAAAATCATCCCGGTTGATGCTTATATTCCAGGTTGTCCACCTAAACCAGAAGCTATATTGGCAGGAGTTGTTAAACTTTTAAATAAGTAAAAGAGATTCAATTATGAATACAGATGAATTCTTAAAAAATATTAAAGACAAGTTTAGTGCTGATGTACTTGATGTTTTCAAAAAATGGGAAACAAGAGCTACAATCACAATTAAACCTGCATCTCTTTTACCTATTGTAGAATATGTATTTAAAGATTTGGATTGCAGATTTATTATAGCAACAGCAAATCATACAAAAAAAGGATTTGAAATACTTTATCATTTTAGCAAAGATAACATTGGATTAATTGTGAATATACATGTGATTCTTCCGGTTGAAAAACCCGAAATAGAATCATTATCAAATATGATGTCAGGAGCAAATTGGATTGAGCGAGAAATGCATGAATTGTATGGAATTGTATTTTTAAATCATCCAGAACCTGAAAAATTAATATCTGAAGGAAACTGGGCAGAAGGAGTTTATCCATACAGACGAGAATTTAAATAGAACTGAGAAATAAAACAATGGTTAAAAAGACACTCATACCAATTGGACCTTATCATCCGCTTCAGGAAGAACCCGAACTATTTAAGTTGTATTGCGAAGGCGAAATCGTGAAAGACATTAAATGGGAAACAGGTTATAACCATCGTGGCATTGAGCAATTGAGCGAGAAAAAAACCTTCGATCAGTCTTTCTTCCTTGTAGAAAGAATTTGTGGAATCTGTTCAACTTCTCATCCTTTTGCATTTGCAAATGCACTTGAAGAAGCTGGAAATATTGAAATTACAAATCGTGCAAAATATATAAGATCAATTATTGGTGAACTAGAACGAATTCATAGTCATTTGCTTTGGGTTGGACTTGCAGGTCACTTCTTAGGTTACAACACCGTTTTTATGTGGGCCTGGAAATATCGTGAGCCTGTTTTGGATTTACTCGAAATGATCTCTGGTAATAGAAATAGCTATGCTATGTTTAAAGTTGGAGGTGTTCGAAGAGATATTGAAAATAACAAGATATCAGATATTGTTAAAGTCCTTGATTTAGTTAAAAGGAAAACCGATATGTTGGTAGGTGCTGTAATGGACGATCCGGTTATTCATGCACGTACTAAAGGAGTTGGAATTTTAACCAAACAAGATATTATCGATTACGCTGCTGTTGGACCAACAGCAAGAGCTTCAGGAGTTGCAATTGATGTTCGTAAAGATGATCCATATGCGGCATATCCATTAGTTAACTGGAAAGTAATTACAGCAGAAAAAGGTGATGTATTTGCGAAAGCTGAAGTCCGATTACTTGAAATGTATGAATCAATATCAATAATAGACCAATGTCTTGAAGGACTGAAAAAAGAAAAAGAAGGAGAAATTGAAGTTAAAGTAAAAGATGTTGCTGCTGGCTGGGGAACTGGTCACGCAGAAGCTCCACGCGGTGAAGTTTTCCATTATGTACTAACCGATGGTTCAAACTCCCCTGCAAGACATAAAATACGTGCTCCAAGTTATACTAACATTGCAACGTTTAAGAAATCGTGTATTGGTCAAACAGTTTCAGATGCAACGATTTCATTGGCTGCTGTTGATCCATGTTATTGTTGCACAGAACGTATGGCAGTGGTTTATGATCATAAAACTGGAAAAAGAATACTAAACGGAAAAGAACTCATAGCCTTATCGGCTAAAAGAACACAGAATATTAAGAATCAATTTTAAAGGTTCGACATGAATGAAATAACTTACATAATTTGTTTACCAATATTCGCAGGAATACTGTTGTTTTTAATCCCTGAAAAGTTAAAAACATTTAAGGGAATATTTGCTGCAGCAATTGCACTTTATACTCTATTTCAATCGGTATTGGTATTTAATGGTCAGGTTGGAATTTTTAACCTGAAAGAACTTTTAGGTGATTCAAGCATTTGCCAATTATACGCTAATTCATTGAAAGACTTTGGCAAATATGTTACATTCAACATTGATTCACTTAGTCAGCTGATTATTTTATTCGTTAATATTTTTGCATTTCTAATTGCAATATATTCTCTGTTTTACATCGATAAGAATAAGAAGATTTATAATTATTATGCATTCTTTCTTATTACTTTAGGTACATCAAACGGAGCAGTACTTTCTAACAACTTATTATTATTCTTAACATTCTGGGGAATTTTAGGATTCACTTTATATAAACTTATTAAGGGTGCAGATGAGGAAAGCTCTTCGGCTGCAAAAAAAACACTGGTTATTGTTGGAGCTTCAGATGGCATTATGATCTTAGGTATTGCAATTATTTGGAAGATGACCAATTCACTCAATATGAGTGAATTAAATCTAGCAACCAATAATGCATTAACCATTACAGCTTTCCTAACTTTATTAATAGGAAGTTTTACAAAAGCCGGTGCTTTTCCATTTCACACATGGGTTCCCGATTATGCCAAAAATGCTCCGGCATCATCATCAGCATATATGCCAGCCTCATTAGATAAACTTTTAGGAATCTACTTTCTGGCAAGAATATGCAATTACATGTTTGTAATGAACGATTGGTTAAGATTTACTTTATTAGCAATAGGTGTAATAACCATCATTACAGCTGTTATGATGGCCTTGGTACAACATAACTACAAACGATTATTAGGATTTCATGCAGTGTCTCAGGTTGGATACATGATTGTTGGATTTGGGCTTGGAACAGTTATAGGAATAGCGGCAGGTTTATTTCACATGTTAAATAATGTTTTATATAAAACCGGGCTATTCTTAGTTTCAGGAAATGTAGAAAAGCAAACTGGCAAAAGTGATATTGATGATCTGGGAGGTTTATCCAAAGCAATGCCTCTCACATTCATATTTGCATTAATATTTGCTTTATCAATATCAGGTATTCCTCCATTCAATGGATTTGCATCAAAATGGATGATTTACCAAGGCATTATTGAATTTGGACAAGGCGCAGGAATTGCAAATCAATTATGGATTGTTTGGTTAGGCTTAGCCGTTTTAGGTTCAGCTTTAACTCTGGCAAGTTTTGTGAAATTTATTGCTGGGTTATTCTTGGGTAGAAAACGAACTGAGTTCGAAAAAGTTAAAGAAGTTAACATCTTAGGATGGCTACCAATTAGTTTAATGGCGTTAGGTTGTGTTGTGTTCGGAGTTTTCTCTACCAACCTTATTGTTCCTAAATTATTTAATCCGATTGTTGGTGAAATTAAACTGATTGGTATGTGGAATTCAACCGGTGTTTCAATTCTAGTTCTTGTTTCCATTGTTCTTGGGTTAATCATTTACATGATTGGAAATATAAAGAACTACAGATCAGAAGATAGTTTTGTTGGCGGAGGAGAAACTATGCGCGAAGATGGACACTTTGCAACAACAGGGTTTTACGAAACAATCAAGAATTTTGGATTCTTAAAAGTTCTTTACGAAAAAGCAGAAAAACGCTGGTTCGATATATATGACATTTCTAAGAAAATAATTAATTGGTTTAGTAAAGGATTGCAAGATGCACATACTGGAGTTTTACCCAATTACGCTATTTGGATTTTTGCAGGATTAATAATCATGTTACTTATTTTAATTTAAAATAGAATGGAATTAACACTATCAATATTATTAGGATTCATGATTATAGGAGCACTATTTGCTTTGCATGCAAAAGACTTACTTTCTGCTGTAATTGCAGCTGGAATTGTAGGGTATAGTCTTGTAATTTGCTTCCTATTATTGAAAGCTCCTGATTTAGCTATTGTTCAAATAGTTGTAGAAACAATTACTCTGATAATAATGGTTGCTGTTGTTCTGGATAGCACGCGCGAAGAATTAAATGTAAAAATCGATACTCAACAAATAATTAATATGTCACTTGCTTTTATTTTTATGCTTGTATTAATATTTTTCTTTATACAAGCAATTGAAACACTTAATCCTTTCGGAGAACATTCTTTACGAATGGCAAGTGCTTATGTTGGAGAAACTGCTGCAAAAACCGGAAGTGCGAACCTTGTGACTGGAGTATTATTCGACTTTCGTGGATACGATACTTTAGGAGAAGCAACTATTCTGTTTACCGCAGCAATAGGCGTTTTAACTATATTAAGAATTAAAGGAAAGAAATAAAGAGATGAATGGAATGTCACTCATAGTAAAAAAAGTAGCTCAGTTAATAACCGGGTTTATATTTCTTTATGGACTTTACATTATTGTTCACGGACATTTAACTCCTGGTGGAGGGTTTGCTGGAGGAGCAATTATTGCAGGAGCATATATCCTGCAAATTCTGGCCTTTGGAAAGGCTCCTTTACTTCTTGTAAAGAAAGAAACAGGATCATCGATTTCAGAAAGCTTAGCTATACTTTTATTTTTAATGATGGCTGTAGCCGGATTCTTTATTGGAACAAAAGTATTCTTTAATAATTTCTTACCTGTGGGTAAAATAGGAGAATTAGTAAGCGCAGGCGCTATACCAATTTATAATATTCTAATTGGCATCGAAGTAGCTGCTGCACTGTTAACCATATTTCTAGCATTAATAATTTATAAAGAGGAAATAGAAGAATGATAGTTTATGTTTTATGTTTCATATTATTCCTTGTGGGTTTATATGGTTTAATCACCCGAAGAAACCTTATTAAAATCGTAATTTCATTATCGATTATGGAATTTAGCATTTTCATATTCTTGGTTTTAATAGGCTATATCGACGGTGGTATTGCTCCAATAATTACAGAACAAGTTATAAATCCAACGTATGTTGATCCATTACCGCAGGCAATGGTTTTAACAGCAATTGTAATTGGACTGGCAACAACTGCAATGCTTATGGCTATTGCTATAAGGTTGTATCGAAAATATAAAACTTTTGATATTCGTGAAATAAAAAACTTAAAAGGATAAAAGATGAATTCATTGATTCCTTTATTTATAATAATACCGTTAGCAACTGCTTTTATCATTCCAATTATTGGAAAGTTAACAAACTATTTTGCTAAGACTATCACACCAATTATATTATTGGTTCTATGCTTTTTTAGCATTTCATTATTAATAGGTAGCAAGAATGAAAGTTATATAGTTGGTGGATGGCAACCAGTAAATGATATTCCTATTGGCATCTACCTTGTCCTCGATGGCTTTAGCAAACTCATTTTATGTATTGTAAGTATAATTGGATTTTTAGTATCATTTTATTCAATTTCATACATAAGTAAATACACATCGGAGAACAATTTCTACGCTTTATTCTGTCTTATGATTGCAGGAATGAACGGAGTTGTTTTAAGTGGAGATCTTTTTAATATGTTTGTTTTTCTTGAAATATCAGTTATTGCATCTTATGCTTTAGTTGCATTTGGAGTTGGGAAAAACGAATTAGAAGCATCATTCAAATATCAGGTTTTAGGAAATATAGCATCATTCCTAATATTATTTAGTATTGCATTATTATACTGGCAAACAAAAACATTAAATATTGCTGATATTTCTGACGTGCTCAAAACTCATGATAGTTCTCCTTTCTTATTATTTACACAGATATTATTAATTACAGGATTTGGATTAAAAGCTGCAATAATCCCTTTCCATGCCTGGTTGCCTGATGCTCACTCATCAGCTCCATCGCCCGTTTCAGCAATGCTATCAGGTGTTCTCATAAAAGCTATTGGAGTTTATGTAATTGTACGATTATTCTTTAACATGTTTGTTTTCACATACGAAATCGGATTAGTTATTACATCCTTAGGTACACTCTCCATGATTATTGGAGCATTGTTGGCTATAAATCAAAGGGATATCAAACGACTTCTTGCCTACTCAAGTATTAGTCAGATTGGTTATATTATTCTTGGGTTTGGCATTGGAATGATGGTTTTAGCAAAAGGTGGAAAAGAAAGTATTGCAGTATTAGCAATAGCAGGAAGTTTGTTTCATATGGTAAACCACTCTGTATTTAAAGGATTATTATTTCTTGGAGCTGGTGCAATTGAATACAGAACAAATACTCGCGACATGAGTCAGCTAGGAGGATTGTCTGAAAATATGCCAATTACATCAGCTACTTCAATGGGAGCTTCCATGTCAATATCAGGAATACCACCATTTAATGGATTTTTCAGTAAGCTTATAATTATTATAGCTGCTGTTCAGGCTAAATTTTATCTTTTAGCATTACTGGCTGTTGTTGTAAGTATTATAACTCTTGCATATTTCTTAAAATTCCAAAAGGCTGTTTTTTATGGTAAGAACAAGAATTTTAAAGATGCAAAGGAAGTTCCTTTTGCTATGAGTTTTTCTATGATTGTTTTAGTAATTCTTTGTATTGGATTAAGTGTATTAGCAATACCTAGTGTTCGTGAATTAATTTTAGATCCAGCTGTAAGCTCTTTAATCGATATAGATAAATATTTTAACCTGGTAATACAATATTAAAATGAAGTATGTAGCATTATTCATAACTGCACTTATATTTTGGTTGTTATTTACCTTTAATCTAACAACTCCCAACATTATTGTTGGAATAGTAGCTGCACTTGCAACAAGTATTATTTTTGGAAGATACTTTGTAACCAGTATTCCTAAATTACTACAACCTCAACGTTACTTCTGGTTCTTTGTTTATCTATTCATTTTTATATGGGAGTGTTTAAAGGCTAATATCGAAGTCGCCTTTAGGGTTTTACATCCAGCAATGCCAATAAAGCCAGGAATTGTTAAAATAAAAACAGATTTAAAAACAGATATTGCTAAAACAACACTAGCCAACTCAATAACAATGACACCGGGAACAATTACAGTCGATATAATAGAAGATTATATTTATGTACACTGGATTTATATCAGCACCGATGATCCCGAAAAATATAGCGAAAAAGTATCAGGAAGATTTGAAAAATATATTAAAAAAATATTCGAATGATAGATTATCTGAACATATTACTTTATGTGCAAATTGCATTATGTGTTTTTTGCCTTTACCGAATTATTCGCGGACCATCGATTGCCGACAGAATGGTTGGGATTGATATTTTCGGAATTCTTGTTGTAGGAATATGTGCTATTTTATCCATAACTACGAATAGATCATTTATTCTTGATATTGGTATTGCATGGATCATTTTGAGTTTTATTGGCACTTTAACCTTAGCTAAATATTTAAGTGGTAAAAAATTAAACGAATAGTATGGAAATAATAGGCTTCATATTTATATGTATCGGAATACTGTTTAACTTTTTTGGTTGTATTGGTTTAATACGTTTACCAGATGTTTACAACCGATTACAATCAGCAACAAAGTGTGTTACACTGGGAACATGCAGTATATTATTAGGAATATTATTCTTCTGTGGATTGGAAGAAGCTGGTATTAGAGCGCTGATTGCTATTCCATTATTATTTTTTAGTGCAACTGTAGCAGCGCATGCTCTTGTAAAAGGAGCTTATATTTTTGGCATTAAATTAGGAGATAAAAGTGTAAAAGATGATTATAAAGAAGTAACAAAGAGTTGATAAGTTTAGACTAACATGAAATATCCTAAAATCAGAGAAGTAAAAGAAGCATTGGTGTCATTATTTTCACCTGCTTACACAACTAAGTTCCCAAAGGAGCCTCATGTTCCATTTGAGAATTTTAGGGGCAAACCAGTTGTTGATGAAAACAACTGTGTTGGTTGTGAAACTTGCGCTAATGTTTGCCCACCGTTGGCAATTACCTTCGAAGATGATAAAGTAAAAGGAATAAGAACTATTAAGCGAGATTATGGGAAATGTATTTTCTGTGGACAATGTCAAGAACATTGCATAACCCAAAAAGGTGTAATACTTTCTGACAAGATTTTTGATATTGCAGTTTTCGACAGAAAAGTTAATGTTGAATATCAAGAAAGGGAATTAGTTATTTGCAAAAATTGCAGCGCAGTTATTACAACAAAAGATCATCTTCAATACATGCATAAGAAACTAGGACCAAAAGCATTTGCCTCAATCCAGAATCTGAACGTATTAAATGAAAAACTTCGTTTAGCATCAACATCTGAAGCTGAATCTGATATTAAAGATGGATTAAAGCGAAAAGACATGTTTAATATTCTTTGTCCTAATTGCCTAAGAGAAGTATTAATCAAATATACTTTTGAGTGATTAAAAACTTAAATAGTTTAATACAGCACACTAATAAAACAAAGCTCTTTGTAGGGATAGGAAATGTATTAAAAAGCGACGATGGAATCGGAGTTTATATTAGTAACAAAATAAATGATTCCGATTCGATTCAAACTTTAACTGTTGAAGTTAGTATTGAAAATTATCTAGGAAAAATAAACTCATTAAATCCAGATGTTCTTATTCTTATTGATTGTGTGGATTTTGGTAAAACTGCAGGTTATTATGAATTATTACCTGCTGAAAAAGTAAAAGATTTTACATTTAACACACATAATATATCGCTAAAGAAAATATCGGATCTATTTAAAATGCCTGTGTTTATTTTAGGAATTCAGCCGCTTAACATTGATTTTGGTGAAGAATTATCGGAAATTGTATTACATGCATCCAAAGAAATTTTAAATATTATAAACCAATAAAATCAAACGCTATGGGAAAAGATTATTTCTGCCCGATTTGCAAAGGACAATTGCGAGTTAAAAACTCCATATTGCTATCGGCAAGGTCAAAACAAAACGAAAAGGGTTTGGTATTCTTAAACTCTGAAATAGGCGATTATGCAATAACTACACATCCCACATTTCAAATAAATGAAGGAGAAGAATATACTTTTCACTGCCCTATTTGTCACGCAACTTTAAACCGCGAAGAAAATCCTCAATTAGTGAAAATTTTTATGAAAGACGGAGATGAAAACTTCGAAGTGTATTTTTCAAGCCTTGCGGGTGAAAAATGCACATATAAGATTAGTGATAAAAGTATAGAACAAATTGGCCCTGATTCAGGACATTACAAACAATATTTTGATGTCCCCGAAGAGGATAAGAAATACCTTTAATTAAAAAATACAAATAACAAAAAATAAAGAAATAACAAGAATCAAATCACAATAAACAAATAAATTCCAAGCTCCAATATACAATACTTAAATCTATTGAGTAGTTAATACATGTAAGTTTTGAAAATTGATTTTTGGATTATATTTGAAATTTAAACTTAATACATGAATATCGACTCAAGTGCTTTATACATTACGGCAGCCTCAATTGGTTTTTTTCATACTCTTTTGGGACCTGATCATTATTTACCATTTATTGTAATTTCCAAAGCCCGAAAATGGTCTTTATGGAAAACAAACATTATAACTTTTCTATGTGGGATAGGCCATGTTGGGAGCTCAATCCTTATTGGATTTATTGGTATATTATTTGGTATTGCTGTAAACAGGCTTACTCCAATTGAAGCATCACGTGGATCTTTTGCTGCATGGTTAATGATAGCTTTTGGTTTAGTATATTTCATCTGGGGATTACGAAAGGCAATCAAGGAAAAGCAACACTCTCATAAACATTTCCACTCCGACGGAACAGTGCATGTACACAAACATTCACATTTCCAAGAACACTCCCATGTTCATGAGAAAAAAAGCATAAAGGAAATTACACCGTGGATTCTGTTTACCATTTTCATTTTTGGTCCTTGCGAACCATTTATACCTGTTTTACTTTATCCTGCAGCGCAAGGTAATTTAACTGACATTATTATGGTTACCTTAATCTTTAGTTCAACAACTGTTGGAACTATGATGTTAGTTGTAACAACTTCCTTATTTGGATTTAAATTTTTACCAAAATTAAACTTTGAAAGATTTATGCATGCTATTGCCGGAGCAACAATCTTCTTATGTGGTATTAGTATTCAGTTCTTAGGATTATAAATTCTAATCATCATACTACAAACCTGAAAAATCTACAACACAATTCATGCATTGATGTATATCAATGCTAATTTAAACTAATATCAACCTTTTAGTTACAAACAAACAATGAATTTTTGAATTAGTACAATAAGTAAATGCTTACTTTGTTGAAGATAATAAGATCTTTTTTTCTCTTATCCATCAATACAAAATCAATTCTAATTTTAACTAAAAAAATGAAATATGAAAAAAATGAAATTTTTAAAGTTTGCAATAGTATGTGCCTTTGCTTTACTTTTTTCACTAACTAGTTGTAAGGACGATGATGATGATGCAAATCCAATCAATACAAATACTAGTACAACAGAGCTTCTTGTTGAATCATTTGGATCTGCTCCAATATTAGATGGAGAAATAGAAGACATCTGGGCAACTGCACAAACCTTAATAGGAACAGCAACTGTACCTGGTGCTGGTTCAAGAGCTGGTGCTGATTTTAATGGTGATGGATCAACACCTGTACCAACTGGTGTTTTTGATCCATATACTGGCGAATCAAACGACTTTAAATTAAGAGCTGGTGTTAACGGCGACATGATTTATTTTCTATTAGAATGGGATGATTCGGAAGATAGTAAAGATAGACAATCTTGGTATTTTGATGATGATGCTAATTTATGGAAAGGTGAGCATAAATATGCAAATACAGATAATGACAAATTTTATGAAGATAAATTTGCATTTTTATGGGCTGCTACAGATGTAGAAGGTTTTGCTGCTAACACTTGTTATGCAACTTGTCACCAGGGATTAACCTTAGTTAACTCAACAGATAAAACTGCACGTCACTTTCTTAGTAACTCAGGCGAAGTTGTTGATATGTGGCATTGGAAAAGAGTACGTTGTGCAGTTGAGCCAACAGTTCTTGACGATCAACAAATGGTTTATAAAGCAAATACAGGAAATTCAGATTTAAATGGAAGAACTGGTGATGCTGGCGATAAAGGATATCACGACAACAAACAAACTTTACAACTTGATGGTACTGGTGACGAGGTTTCTGTTCCATTATATGTAATACCTGGAGGAACAAATTATGCCTATATCACTAAAGATCAAATTGATGCAGGAACGGCAAAAATGATTACTGCAGTAGCAACTAATGGTACTTTAACTTATACTGGAGGAACTATTAATCCTAACGATGCTGGATATGCTCAAGGAAGTGGTAGTAAAAGATTTCCAAGCGTTTGGATAGAGAATTTCACTGGAAGTAAAGCTGACGTTTTAACCGTTGCTGTTCATACTGGTACAGGTTGGGTTGCTGAATTCAGTCGTAAATTAAACACTGGAAATGCTGATGATGTAACATTTGATGTTTTAGAGGAGTTTCCTTTTGGTTTAGCAATCTTCAACAATGCTGCAATTGCTCACGAAATTAAGTCAAACTTATTAATGAAATTTGAGTAAATAAATAGTTAAGGCAAACTGAAACTGTAAAATTTTATGCAGTGAGGTAAAAAACACCAAATCATAGCTATTAAATTGGTGAATTAATTTAAAAAGAGGGATGATTTCATCCCTCTTTTGTATTATTGCAACTGTAAAAACGATTAATTAAGATGATTAAATTATTAAACAAAATTATAGAAAAGTCATTTTTCCCAATTATTTTAAAATATTTTACTGCATTTATATTTATTGCATTACTAATTATTGGATTTTCTGCAAATTCTTCTGATTCGTCTTCTTTAAAATATTTACGCAATTTTAACCTCGCTAATTTACTTGTTTGGTCGTATTGGTGGCCCATTATAATTATTAGTGCAATATTTTTTGGAAGAATATGGTGTATGGTATGCCCTATTGAATTAGTCACATCATTTTTTGCAAAAATTGGATTGAAAAAAGAACGCCCTAGATGGTTAAAATCAGGTTGGGCAATAACAATTTTCTACATCATAATATTATTTATAGGTATAAATGGATTTGCTATACATCGTAATCCATATGCAATGTCGATGTATTTACTTTCTATAACGTTTGTTTCAATATTTGCTGGTCTTATTTTTAAGAAAAACACTTTCTGTCGGTACATATGCCCAGTTGGTCATTTACTTGGCTTATATTCTCGTTTTTCGTTTCTTGGATGGAGAATAAAAGATAAAGATACATGTGAAAACTGTAAAGACTTATCATGTATAATTAATAAACATTTATACAATCAAAATGCTAAAAGTTGTGGAGTTGACTTATATCCAGCGAATATAGAAGATAATGCACATTGTATTCTTTGTGCAGGATGTAGAAAAACATGTGGAAATTATCAAACCAAACAAGATCCAAACAGACCAAATCCTGGATTTGCAAAAATCAGTCTTAATGAAAGAATTTCCAATATTACACGTTTTTCTATGGCTGAATCCTTTTTTGTTCTTATTGTTTCTGGATTTGTAATATATGAGATTTTTGTCGAATGGAAGCTTAGCAAAGCTTTTATAATGTATTTACCGAACTTGGTAGGACAAGAACTAAACATTGAAAATCCAATCCTATTTGGAATTCAGAAATGCCTCTTATTATACTTTTTATTGCCCCTTTTAATTTGGTTCATTCCTTTTATTATCACTAAAAGAAAATCAACTTTAAGTTTTAAGAATTATATGCAAAATGTGGCTGTTATATTTATACCAATTATGGCTGCAGCACATATTTGTAAGTCATTATTAAAAATTATTTCCAGAGTTCCCTATTTTGAATATACATTTTCTGATTTATCGGGATTAACAAATACTCAACTATTTTTAAATGATCAAATTGAACTATTTAGCATACCTTCATTTGTTAATTCTGCAGTATCAACATTGAACTTTGCAATTATAATAATGGGAATCATAGTTAGTTTTTTAATTGCGGAAAAATCAATTAGAATTAATAATCTCAACAAAAATTTATACTTAATTCCCATTATTTACGGATCAGTATTCTTAGTAATGCTTGTTTTGTGGCAATTACATTAAAGTTCAAAATAAAAAAAGGATATCCGAAAAGTCAATAATTGTCATCTCCAACTTGATTGGATATCTCATATTAAGCTGTATTACGGGTAATTAAAAGATTCCCTTGTTCAAGGGAATGACAGCTTTACTACTTTTCGGACACCCTCTTCTATATTATTAGTTAGTTAGTATTATTTAATCTTATTTTGTTTTATGTACGCATAAACCGATAATAAAACCAAAGTTGCTACACTTACATAAACAAAACTAGGAACGGGAACCGGATCTCCACCCGCATATGAATGTAATCCAGATAAATAGTAATTAACACCAAAATACGTCATTAACACAGATGAAAATCCGAATAAGGCAAGAAGATTAAATGTGTAATATCCCTTTAATCCTTGAATCATTCTGGAATGGCTTATAAAACTATATACAATAATTGTAATTAACGACCAGGTCTCTTTTGGGTCCCAACCCCAATATCTTCCCCACGATTCATTTGCCCAAATTGCTCCTAAAAATGTGCCAATAGTTAATAAGTATAATCCAACGGTTAAAGATTTAAAATTTATAACAGTAAGCTCTTCTATTGTTGACGTAATACTTTCCTTATTCTTTTCTGAAACTACAGAATAAAGTATCATAACAATTATTCCAATAATTGCCCCTAATCCCAGAAATCCGTAGCTACCAGTAATTATAGAAACATGAAGTGTTAACCAATAAGATTGCAATACAGGAACCAGATTTGTGATTTGAGGATCCATAAAACTTAAATGTGCAACCATTAAGGTAAATCCTCCTAAAACAGATGTAGCAGCCAAAACAAAGGCAGATCGTTTACTAAATATAAATCCCGCTAGTATTGTTACCCAAGATATAAAAATCATCGATTCGTATCCGTTACTCATTGGTGCATGTCCGGAAACATACCAACGGATTGCTAAACCAAGCGTATGAAATAAAAATCCAATTATTAGGAGTCCTGAAAAAACTTTTACAATTAGTTTCTGATCTTTCTTTTGTGCAATTATTCCATATAAAAGTACAACTAATAAGATTAAACCAAGAGTTGCATAAAATGGAAAAAGCTTATCGTATATTTTTGATTTATAATAAAAGACCTCTGCATTTACTTTTCTAACACTTGGCAAATCATATTGAGCAAAATTTCTTTGGTAAACTAAAATTGAATTCAGCACCTCATCGACTTGTTTATAATCACCGTTGATATTTGCAGTTTGAATACCTTGTGCATATAAACTAATAATACCTCTTAAGTATAAAGAATCTTCTGAGTTTTTAACAAACGTATAAGCATCTTTTGGTGCATGCCATTTTAAAGATTGATTCTTAACAGGAAATATTTTCATAAACTCTCCAGTATAAATCATAAAACAAATATTAACACGTTCATCAACTTTTATGATTTCTTTATCGAACTTATTTCTTGATCCAGCAGATTTAGCATAAGCAGCATCAACTTGTTTCTTAATCTTATAAATATTTGATTGTAAATCAACAATATCTGTAAATGCAGCATAATCGCTACTTATTCCAACCACTTTTTTTACTTCTGCATTAGAAATCTTTATTAATGGTACGTTTTGCCAGTTCTCAAAATCAAAATAGATTCCTAAAAATACTTGCATTGAAGAGAATCCTTCGATTTCAGTTTCGCGTGATACTTTGCGCAAGATATCGTTACTTAAAGTATATAAGGGCTCTGTTCTTCCTCGCTGATTTTGGACAAGAATCTTTCCAAATTCATCAGCATAAGCTTTATCAATTACTAACTTTTGAGGCTGTGCTTGTACAAGATTTGATGAAAAAATTATGAGAATAATCGAGGTTGCGACTTTACCAGCTGTTGATTTAAAATATTTTTTTGTAACTGTCCTAAAAGCTGAGTCTTTATTAATTACAGAAAGTATAATAAATAAGAATAGCATGAAATATCCAACATATGTTACAAACATACCCACGAAGTCTTTACTAGCAGATAAAATTGTACCTTTTTCATCTTTATCATATGAAGATTGGTAAAATCGCCATCCTTTATATTTTAATATATGATTCATATATATTGAGTAAGGCATATTAACATTTTCCTCTTCATCAATTAATACAACATTACTTTTATATGAAGATGGACTACTAGATCCAGGATATCTTTCCAAGATAAAATCTTCAAGTTTTAAACTGAAAGGCAATTCTACTACAAGTGGTTTATAGCTTAGATTAATTAAATGATTCTCATTTTCAAACTTAACTTCATTTGCAGCACCCTGCCCCAACCATAATTTTAACTCCGTTAATTTATTTCCATACACCAGATCAAAAACCATTACACTCTTATTTGTTTGGAGAGTTTTATAATCTATGCTTAGAGTTCTAAATTCACCACTTTTACTAATCACTTCAGGAATAATCGACAAACCGTTTACTTTGTAAATCTTCATTTTTTCAAACGGAATCAATTCATTTGATTCATATGTTTTAGATGATTGAGTCATCATACTCATTTCAGATAAAGCATGAAAAGATTGTATTTTAAAAAGATCTTCTTCCATTGTAATTCTAATATCAACAGAATCTTTATCTACAAACCCTATACGAATATTTCCAACAATTTTGATATCTCCTTTTTTCAAAACAACATCTTGACGCCCCATCATTCCCATCGAAATTATAAATGAAACCATTGGCGTTCCATTATCAACATCAACAATTGTTTCTGTAGCATTTGGCAAATACTTTGAAAATTTTAGTGAATATTTCAAACCATCAATATTTGCACTCTCCGAATATTTAACCTTCTTAATAGAAGTAACAACTGCTTTTTTAGATGAAGCGAAAAGAATATCTTCATCTATATTTTTTATTTCCAGATTTATATACTTGTCAACCGAATTACAGATATTCTGAGTTTTATTTTCTCGAATATGAATCATTCCTTCAAATCCAAAATATCTGGTTATTCCAGCGCCCAAAATCATGAGTATAAATGCCACATGAAATAGCATTATTGTGAGTTTTTTTCTTTTATATAATCTAAATTGAAATATCTGTCCTATTAAATTAACAATCATTAAAAGTAAAATCAATTCAAACCATTTAGCATTATATACCAGAACTCTTGCAGCTGTTGCGCCAAATCTATGTTCGTAAATTGTTGCAAAAATCATTGACATTGCAAATACTATAAACAAAACTCCCATAAACCAGGGAGCAAACAGAAAAATATTTTTCTTCTTCATTATTATATTAGATTAATCTTATCCCATATTTGAAATCATTTTCAACTTTTCTTTATTTATAATCTTAATATGTGGACATTTATCATTTATTATTTTATCTTCATTAAATTCTCTTAAAATACGAACAACACTTTCTTTAGCCATTCCCGAAAGCTCGCCTAATTCCTGCCGTGATAACAACATCGTAAAATTATCTGAATTATGAATCTCATTAGCTAAGTATAAAATTGTTTCAGCTAACCGGCCATGCATTTTCTTTTGCGAATAATTCAAAAATCTATAAAATGTTCTAAGAGATTTTGTACTTATATCTTTTAAATAGCCTTCTGCAAACTTCCCATTAGTATGCACAAATCCCTTTAATATATCCATTTTAATAAAACAAGCCGTAACATCTGTTAAAGCAGAAACCGTGTAATGGTGTCTATTATCCACATATGTTCCCGGACCTGCAATCAACGTACTTTGTTGAGCAATACCAATCATCATTCGCTTGTTATCAAAACCTTCTATATACATTTTAGCCATACCATTTGTTAAAAACACAGCATTTGATATCGGAGATCCTTGTTTAAAAATAATTTCACCTGGTTTAAATTCAGCAATATGACGATTCTCACAAACAAGTTTTAGTTCTTCATCACTTAGATTATTAAAATTTTCCCATCGGTTCTCACAATCAACACAGCAAGGCATACCAAAATTTTCAATCATAAGCTTTATAATTTTCTATGTTAACAAAGAAAGATATTTAAATCTTAAATTCACATTGATATATATCAATACAGATATTGACATCAGATGTTCACCCGGGTGATTATAATCATTAATTAATCTTGTAACAATCAACACTTAACCTTAAAATAATATTTTCCTAATCACTATATTAGCAATATACATATTAAATTCATTTAATATAAATTAAAGCTATGAAAAATATTATAAAGATCTTAAGTATTGCATTTCTTGCCTGTGCATTTCTTATGTCTTGTGAAGGTCCTGCAGGACCTCTAGGAGCTGATGGTGCAGATGGGATTAGTGGAGTAGATGGAGTAGATGGAAATGCAGTTTGCCTTGAATGTCATAATGAAACAACTAGGGATTTAGTTGCTGAACAATATGAAGAATCAACTCATGGTACAAGTAACTTAATGTATACAGGACAAACAGTTTACGAGTACACTAACAGCGAAGAATGTGGAAAATGTCATTCAAATGAAGGATTTAAAGAAACCCAGCATACTGGGTTAGATACTATTTTTGCTCCATACGGGATTCCTACTCGAATTCAATGTGAAACTTGCCACGATTTTCATGAGACATTAGATTTTAGTGATAGTACAAATGTTGATTACGCATTAAGAACCAGAACATCTGTTGCTTTATTAATGGATGATGGAGCAACATTCCTAGATTTTGGTAATAATAGTAATTTATGTACAAATTGTCACCAACCTAGAACTGCGGCTCCTGTTGATCCGGGTTCTGGATTTGTTGAAATAACAAGTAAATATTACGGTCCTCACCATGGTCCTCAATCTACTATACTTGCGGGGATTAAGGCTTACGAAATTTCAGGATCTACCTCATATCCTTCTTCAGATCACGCTCATAAAGCAGGGGCTTGTAATGAATGTCACATGAACGAACAAAACCATACAATGGAAGCAGATTTAGATGCTTGTAAAGTGTGTCATGAAGGAGCAACTGATTTTGATGTTGAAGACGTACAAACTGATGTAGCATCTAAGCTTGCAGAACTTAAAACTGCATTAACAAATGCTAGTTTATTAGATGGTGATGGCTATCCTGTTCCTGGAACCTACGGTATTGATACAGTAGGAATTATTTATAATTACAAGACAGTACAGGAAGATAGAAGTATGGGAGTACACAATCCTCCATATATACTTGCTTTATTGCAAAACTCTATTGAAGCTTTGTAATAGGAATTGTTAATTTTTTGAAGAAGTTGTTTAGAATATCTAAGCAACTTCTTTATACTAAACGAAAAGTTATGAAAATTAAAACTGTAATATTAATATTAGTAGCATTCTGTGTAATCATAATTACATCATGTGAATACAAATTTGTTGAACTTGAAGAATTACCAGACGATCCGGTTATCTTTTCAATACAGATAGAACCTGTTTTTCAAGAAAAATGCATCACTTGTCATTCTTCAACAAGTCCCGTTTTAACAACAGGAAATGCCTATAACAATCTCATCAATGGTAATTATATAAATACTGAAGCTCCTGAAGCCAGCGTACTTTATGAAAAAATTGATGGTGGACATCCAGGAGGAAGTAATTCGCTAAGTGCTGAAGAAATAGCATTGATATTAAAGTGGATAGAAGAAGGTGCAGAAAATAACTAACTAATAAAGTTAAACAAATCTAAATATTCTAATCATGAAAAAATATATATCAAAAGTTTTCCTCGCATTATTAATTGCTTTATCCTGCAATTTGGTTTTTGCACAGGAAGAAACTGAACAAAAAAAAGACAAGCCCGTTCGCAATCCTTTTGAGGCTTCAACTTTAATTGAAAGCCAAACAATTATTGGCTCTTCTGCAAAGCAATTGGAATTAATTATTCAACATCGATTTGGAGCCATGGATAATGGTTTTTCTGATTTATTTGGAATTTATGCAGCTTCAAATATTAGAATGGGATTGCAATATGGTGTAACTGATAAATTAACAATTGGTATTGGTACGGAAAAGAATAATAAATTCCAGGATTTAAATGGAAAATATCTAATCTTAGAACAAACCAGATCAGGTAGCATGCCTCTTTCATTATCGGTTCATGCAAATGTAACACTCGATGCAAGAGAAGAAGAATTATTTGGTACAACTTATGAGTTCATTGACAGATTCTCATATTTTGCTCAGGTTATAGCAGCAAGAAAATTTACAGATGAATTATCTATTCAATTATCACCAAGTTTTTCTCACTTTAACTCTGTCGACAGAAAATATCATAATGATAAAATTGGGTTGATGTTAGGTGGTAGATACAAATTTACAAACAAAATGGCTGCAATGTTTGAATATCATCATCCTTTTAATATAAATCCTTATCATGATTATCAGGACAAAACTCAACCAGGTGCTGCCATTGGTTTAGAAATTGGAACAAGCACACACGCATTCCAAATTTTTGCTTCTAATTACCAGGGTATTATGGCTCAAAAGAACTATGTAATGAATACAAATAAATTTGATAGTGAAGGAATATTAATAGGTTTTAATATCACTGTCAAGTTTTAAAAATACTCTACATGAAGCAGGAAGATAAAAAAAGTAGACGGAAATTTTTACGATATACATTTGGAGCAGGATTAGGCACTCTTATAGGAGTGCCTTTGCTCTCGAATGCTTTTGGAAACGATCACAATCCAATTTCAGGAGATAAGATTAAGTTACTAACAACAGAAGGAAAGGTTATCGAGGTTAATAAAACCGATCTAAAAAACATGTCGTCTTACGCTAAACCTGCTGTTGATAAAGCTGCGCGACAAGGTATGCCAAACAGGAAATTTGTGATGGTGGTTGATTTATCGCGCTGTAAAAATGCAAGAGCATGTGTTGATGCTTGCCAATATGCTCATCAATTAAGACCTGAGCAGGAATTCATGAAGGTACTAAAAATGCAGGATACAGAAAAAACTGCACCTTATTGGATGCCAAAACCTTGTTTCCATTGCGATAATGCTACCTGCGTTGATGTATGCCCTGTTTACGCAACATACAAACGCGACGATGGATTAGTATTGATTGACAGCGATCGTTGCATTGGATGTAAATATTGTATGGTTGCATGTCCATATGAAGCAAGAGTATTTCACTGGAAAGAGCCTTTCAGAAAAGAAGAATTTGAAGGTGTAGATTATTCACCTGAAACAAGTGTTCCTGTAAAGCAAGGTACAGTTGGGAAATGTGATTTCTGTCCTGATCTTGCACGTAATGATAAATTACCTTATTGTGCGACTGCTTGTCCTGAAGGTGTAATTTATTTTGGTGATTACAATGAAGATACTGTAACAAATGGCTATGAAACGCATAGACTAAGCGAACTAATTGAGAAAAAAGCAGCTTACAGATACCTTCCTCATTACGGTACTGAACCTAATGTTTATTACTTACCAGCTGTTGATAGACTTTATCCTTTCGAAGAAACTAAAAAGAGTTAATTATGAAAACTAAAAAGGCATATTTTTTATGGTTAGGGTTTCTTGGGATATTTCTTGCATTAGGAGCATTTGCAGCCTTGCGGTTATATACTAAGGGAAGTAGTGCTGTTTTTCATGCTGATGATACTGTTCCTTGGACATTATTAATTGCAAGTTATGTATTTTTCGTACTTACAAGTACTGGAGCTACTATTGTCGCATCATTATCTATGGTTTTTGGTTATAGTAAGTTTGATCCCATTGTTAAGCGTTCCATCTTTATAGGATTAATATCTTTAGTTGCTGGATTCCTTTCAATGGGAATGGAATTAGGTGATCCTTTGCATATGTTTTACTATTTTTTATCACCCAACTTTAAATCACCAATTTGGTGGATGGGTGCATTTTATATGTGTTTGTTAGTTATCTTAAGTATAAAATTCTGGCAAATACATAAAGGTGTAGGATCTGTTAAATTAAAAAAGATACTTTCAATAACGGCTTTAATTCTTGAAATTGCGGCCTTAACCACATTAGGATCTGTGTTTGGTTTTATTGAAGCTCGCCCTACATATTTTGGTGAATTCATTCAGGTGTATTTCTTATTCTCTTCAATTATAAGTGGAATCTCAGCAATCTTCTTTTTCAGTTTAATTGTATATAAGATCAAGTTTAATGGCATACCAACAAGCCTGAAAAACATGTACGAAAGTTTATCCAAAATTTTTGGAGCATTCATTGGTATTACATTACTTTTTTCAATTTGGAGAATATTAATTGGATTATATGCTAATAGACCGGAATTTGATGCATTGAACTATATTATCGAAACTTGGCATTACAGAGTAGAAATTTTTGTTGGTTTAATGATTCCTTTCGCAATTATGATTATTCCTAATTTCCGAAGAACATTTACAGGAAAACTAACTGCCGCAATATTGGTATTTATAGGATTAGGTATAGAAAGAATGAATCTGGTTATGCTTGGACAAATAAGACCAATATTCCCTCATATTCTAGAAAGTGAGCATATTATTTCATACTTCCCAACATTTTGGGAATGGGCTATTGCGATGTTTTCATTAACGCTAATGCTATTCTTATATACGCTCGGCGAAAAATATCTTAAGCTTGAGACGCATGATATTTCAACTAAATGATAAAAAAGCTATGACTCAATTATTAAATAAACATAAAAAAGGAATTCTTAGAGTAAGCTTATCTGTGATACTGAGTTTTACTTTTTTATTTTCTAATGCACAAAAAAAGGGAAAAGCGTATTTGAACATAGATTATAAACAATATGTAAATGAATACAATCTTGTTGAAGTAACTATTAGAACACGCGTAGACGGGAAATTTCAACCAATCTCAAATGTTCCTATTGATATAACAATGGATACTAAAGAAGATGAGCTTTTACTTGCAACAATCAATTCTGATGAGAATGGTTTTGCTAGCCTTGCTATCGCTAAAGATTATTCATTTTACAGAAATGAAGAAGGTAAATACAAAATAAATGCAAAGTTCAATGGCAATGACACTTATAAAAAAGTAAGTAAAAATTCAAAAATGAAGTATCTTTATATGCAAGCCAATTTAACTGTTGAAGATTCAGTAAAAACCATTTACCTAAATGCGCTTGAATATATAAAAGACAGCTTAACTATTCCAGCTGAAGATATTGATTTTGAAGTATTCGTTGACAGAATGTTTGCTGATTTAAAAATTACAGAAGGTGTTTTTACTAATGGTAAAGCTCAAGTTATTTTTCCTGATGATATTCCAGGTGATCTGGATGGAAATATAATAATACGCGTGATTGTAGACGAACGAGATTATCAAATGGTTGAATTAACTTTAGATGAAAGTTGGGGAGTACCCTTAATAGAAGATGTAATAAAAAAGAAAAATGCTGCAACTATATCTTATGTTGCATTCATGATCTTATCAATAATTATAATCGCAATTTCCGGATTGCTGTTAAGTAAGCGAATTAATAATAAATCTTAAATATTGCATTATGAAAAAATCAAATCTAATAATTGCATCACTTGTAATTTGCAGCTTCTTTTTTATGGCTATGAATTTTGCAAGCTCTGAAGAATGGATTGTTCCTGCAAAATACAAGACAATGAAAAATACTTTTGCAGGTTCTGATGATGACTATGGAAGTGATCTTTACGAAACTCATTGCGCTTCTTGCCATGGTGACGAAGGTTATGGTGATGGAAAAAAAGCAGAGAACCTTGAAACTGAAATGCGTGAAATTGGTTCAGAAGAAGTTCAATCTCAAACCGATGGTGAATTATATTATAAATCGTTCATCGGTAGAGATGAAATGCCAAATTTCGAAAAGAAAATTACTGACGATGAAGATCGTTGGCTATTAATTAATTTTCTAAGAACGCTCGCCGAATAAAAATAAAAAGCGAATAAAAAAGGCTGCCTTTTAGGGCAGCCTTTTACATTTGATAAATTATAAATATAAATACCTGTGACATTCAACACATAAGCCATTTTTCCATTCACCTTTAATATCTACAGGATGTATAAATTCTAAGGTTTCATCTACAAAAGCCTTCGATTCCTCACCCGCCTTTCCCTGTTTCACAATAGTATGACAAAGATTACAATCTTTACTTATTGTTTGTCCTGTTTCACTTATGTGATTATCACTATGACATCTAAAACATCCATTATAGGTCTTATGACCTATATGATCAGGATATTTATCCCAACTCACTCCCATTTCAGGGAAAATGTTTTTACTAGCTCCTTTGTTTATACCTAAAATGGCTTGGTCTATTTTATCAATATATAGTTCTTGATCAATTGAATTATGATTTTTGTAAAAATCTCTAATATAACTTTCTACAGCTATAAAAAGAGTATCCTTACTTTCATAAGGGTCTATAAATAAATCCATTGCAATTTTTTTAATAAATGGTAAATCTTCTGGAATTTCACCAGAAGCTATAGCATAATCAACAAATTCTTGAGGTGTTAAATAATGATGCGAAGGCCTATTATGACAATCAATGCAATCCATATTTCGTGGCTCAGATGATTCTAATTTCTTTTGCTTTAAAGGCTTTATTGTATCTTGATATATTGTGACTTCACCTGTAGCAAGATTTGTATACTTAACCCATGGGATTTTCTTACGATTATCTCTTTTAGCTATGTATTCAATTTTAACATCAGGATTGATATGCCAATGAATTCCTTCAGAGAGTCCAAGAGAACTATGAGTAGGACCAATTTTCATTTGTAAGCTAATATTCCATTCTGTATTTAAACTGTCTGTTAAATAATGCTTTGAATACCGCAATTGTCTCTCATAGAACTTTTGTGGCCAATGACACTCTTCACATGTTTCTCGGGCAGGTCTTAGATCTGTTATTGGAGTCTCGATTGGTCGAGAAAAATTATCGGTTAATACTGCATGTACCTGTCTTAAACCAGACAATTTTGACCTCATATACCAATCGGCTCCTGAGCCTACATGACAATCAACACAAGCTACTCTTGAATGAGAAGAATTCTGGTATGCAATATGCTCTGGTTCCATTACTTCGTGGCAAAGAGTACCACAAAATTCTACTGATTCGGTATAATGAAATGCTTCATAACTACCTAATCCAGTTAAAAATAAAAAGAATAATGAAACAATACAAAAAATGATAATTGCATTTCTATACTTTGAAACATTAAGGTCAATTATAGGCCAAGCTTTTTTTAGATAATCTTTACCTTTCTTTTTTCTTCTTTTAAGTTCAAAAAGCATTCCTATCGGAATAAGTAAAAGACCAATTATTAAAAATACTGGTAGTATAATATATATGAATAGGCCCAAATAGGAACTGCTTCTTTCAAATATAAATGCTACAGCAAAAAGATAAAGCATCATAAAGAAACTTATACCTGCTATTGCAGTTCCTATATACGATAATAAGTTATAATATGATCTTGGTAATTTCATAATGAAAGATATTTAAGAGTATATCTTTCAAGTTACGATAATAGTTGTCTAATATCAACTTATAAACTACTTGTTTTTAGCGTGTTGATAAGTATCAACGCGCTAATTGAAAATAATTTAAATATGGCTATTTAATCATTACTAGCATACTACCAGTAATATAAGCAATTACCCACCATAAATAAGCGAATAAAGTATATCTGTGTAATGATTTTGGAACTTCAATGTTTATTCCACTCTTTTTATATAATTGCCAAATTAGAATTGCATCAATTAACATTGCTAATAGAGCCGAATAACCTAAAAAACCATGTAATGTAAATGGAGCATTAGTTGATCCTAAGATCATGCAAATTGTAGCGGTTATGTCAAGTATTATTCCCAACGTAATAAATACAAGAACCCTCTTTAAAACCTTATGTTTTCTTTGCTCTGTAATAACTCCAATTGAATACGATATTAATGCTAAAGTAACCACTGTAGCACCAATCATAGAAATTATTTCCATATCTTATTATTTAAATTTAAAACTATTCAAGTTCCTTTATTTCGAAAGCAGGAAATCCCTTTTCACCTATATCATTATAAAAATCTGTAAACCTAATTTTATAACTTACACCATTCACATCTCTTAATATATAGGAATTGTTTTCTCGAATAGTATAAAAATCATTTGTAAAAACTTTCCAGTCATAACCAATTGCATCCCTCGTACTTAAATAAGTATATTCTAGCATTATATCAAAAGTAATATTATAAAAATAATTTACGGTATCTAGTGCTACTTCTATATTTTTATTTGGATTAAGTAATACACCACGAACTAGATAATCGGTTGGAACTCCAAAATCATCAGGAATTATTGTTGAATATTTTGTGAAACAAATATCCCAAATCAGCTTATCGGGTTCTTGCACAACCATATTTCCTTCATCTTCCAGTGAAAATAAAGCAAAATTTACATTTGAGTCTTTTGGAATCTTATAAAAATGATCTTCGGTGTTATCAAGATTTGCATAGTGAATATAAAATGTATCTTCTTCTAGTTTTTCAAAAACAATTTTTTTCAGGCCAAACTCTTCTCCTAACTCGTTCTTACCCCTATCTACAATATATACATTCTTGCTAAAAATTGGATTTTCTGAATCTGTAAAATCTACCCAGTCGATGAAAACTGTTGAATCAAGATTTCCAGATGAATTATCGAATAGCATTTCATCTGCATTATTCGATGTTACTGAATAAAAATCAGTATCGAAAGTATTCCCAGCATACATAAAACGAGAATAATTTAATATAATATGATAACCTTCTGTTGATGATTCAAATCCCAAATCCCATTCTGAATAATGATTATGCGACACAACAGATCCATCAGAAATATTATAATATGTTTGATATTCATATACAGAAAATGGTATTTCGATTTCATCAATTTCAATCGGTATTATTCTTTCATCATCTTTAAAACAACTTGTGAAAAAGAGCAATATAATAACCAAACTCAAGTAAAATAATTTTCTCATATTACTTAAAAATATTGTAAGATAAACGCATAAAATATATTCGACCATAACCAATAGGGCTACTGTTACCACTTGTATGTGCTATACCTATTCCACCACCTATAACATCAATTGATGTATTATTAAAAACATTCTTTACTCCTGCCGAAACAGTTAATTTGTTTGTGAAAAATCTTCTTATTAGTGTTAAATCCAGATTATGATAGTCAGCCAGCGTAGTCACATTAATTTGATCATTTTCATCAACATCATATAAAAATGATTTACCGGTGTATTTATAACTTAGCGACACAGAAAGTCTTGCTTTCTGTAAGTGGTTTGAAATACTCGCGCTCAAGTCTGGAGAAAACTGATAATCACTAAGGCTTTGCTTTTTAGAATCGAAAGAAGAGTAAGTTCCTGTTTCACCTACACTTAATGCAAAATCCATATAAGGGTAATAATTATACTGAAAAGACAATTGCGCTCCCAAAGTGTTGTAATTTAATATATTAATATACTGATAAATTGGATCTTTTGAATCAGGAATCTGTCTTTTTGCGAGATAGATTATATTATTCATGTTATTATAAAACAAACCAAGCTCCAAATGTGAATAATGAATTTTTTCTTCCTTTTCAGAATTAAATCGTAGTGCAAAATCAAAATTATTTCCATACTCCGCCTTCAGATTTTCATTGGGTTGAATATTATGGTTAATATCAACAAAATAAATATAAAGTTCTTTTAAGGAAGGAGCTCTGTATCCTCTTGCATATGAAGCTCTAAGTGTTACGCGCTTAATCAGATTCCATTTTATATTTACTGAAGGTACAGGAGGAACTTCAAACTGAGTATTATATGCCAACCTTACTCCAGGCTGAAGACTTAACTTACTATTAACCTTATACATTAAACTTGTAAATACAGCATAATCGCCTAATTCTTTTTCATTGGCAAGAATTTTTTCCCCAGTTGCAACCTCATAATTCAGGTCAATTCCGGTAACAAAACTTAGTTTTTTTTTCGCATTACTATTTCCTATTAAGATCCTGTAAACAAAAGCATTGAACTTAGTTGTATCTTCATCGGATAAAGTTGAATTTAATTGATTTAAGTCATTAAAATACGACTGATTAACTCTTTGGAACCACGAATATGAACCAAGCATATTTAAGGTATAATTCTCCCCTACTTTTTGAGTATATTCCAGACGATTTGTTAATCTTGTTGAGTAAATCCAATTATCAAAAGCAGTGTAATATTGAGGCGGCATAAGGCTTCCTTTTGATTGTAATCGCTCACGCATAAATGAAGACTGATATTTTAACTTATTTCTTTTATTGGATAGCGTATAGTAAAAATCAGCATTATATTGTTCTTTGGGTTTCCAGTCACTATAACGATCCTCAATATCCAAATAGCTGTTCACAATATTCCCTGCTTCAGAAAATCCATTGAAAAAATTACGTCCACCTGAAAGAGAAAAATTATGCTTTCCAATCCTTGACGATATACCGCCATCAAAATTATAAGTACCAACATTTTCATAATACGCATTTGCACGGCCTGTTAGTTTAGAATATCCGTCTTCTTTAGTTATTATGTTTATTGCTCCTGCTAGGGCATTACTCCCATAGATAACAGATAGTGGGCCCTCAACCATTTCTATATGATCTATATTGTATAAACTTAACTGGCTAAGATCAATATTTCCACCTACACGCCCTATTACCGGGACTCCATCAATTAATATTTTTACATTATTTCCTGATAAACCTTTTAACCTCAGACTTGTGCCTAAAGCTGGATCATGATTTAATTTTACATTTACCACCTTAGACATAATATCTGAAAGATTTGTAGCAGCTTTCATTTCAATATCTCTTCTATCAATTACTTTTACATTGTATATTGATTGATCAGCTTTTTGTGGAGTAAAATTCGCAGTTACGACAACTTGGTCGATATCAAAGATTTTAGGGTACAATTCAAAAACATAATCTTTCCCAGACTTTATTGTATCAATGTGTACATTATATCCAACAAATGAAATTGCAACAACAAACTCAGCATTTTCAGGTATATTTACGACACCATATTTATCAGTTACTTCGTAATATTTAGAATCACCCTTAATCTTTTCGAAACAAACATGAGCGAAAGGAATGGTTTCATTGCTTTTAAAATCTACAACTTTTATTGTATTCGTTTTATTCTGCCCAAATCCTGAGAGACTATAAATTATAAGTATTTGGATAAAAAGAATTCTAAATCCTGTCATAAATATTTATTTACATAGTTCTTGTTTTTTTAACAAACAAAAGGCTTAAGAAGCAACACCCTAAGCCTTTCATTAGTATTTTCAGATCATTACAAACCTGTAATATCAAAGTTTATATTACCAGTTGATGAGCCTTCATATCCAGTAAATACTATTTTATAAACATTGTCATTTCCATCTTTTGCAAAATAAACTCTATCTGGATCAATTGAGTATAAATATGTTCCCATATCAAATTCTTTCCAATCGTAACCAATAGTTGTAATATTTTCATTAAAAGCTGATTCCAAGTACGTATTAAGAGTTAAATCAGTAGTATTATCCTGATCAATAGCCACTACTCCAATATTATGTTTTACACCTGTAACTAAGTAATTAATTGTATTATCAGCATAATTTGTAAACAATAAATCCCAAGTTGAAGCATCTGGCTCCCTATCTGCTACAACTGTTTCACTTTGTAAAGAATAGTATAAATAATTACTTGTTAAATCTGCAAATGATATAGTCTCAGAAATTTCATTAGCTCCATTTACATCAGAATATTTAAAGATGTATTTTTTTTCTGTTGCATCTTTTATTTCGATAAAAATACGTTTGAATTCATCATTTGGAAGTTCAACTATATACATAGCAACGCCTTCAACATTATGAGTAGTCATATTGTATTCACCCCATCCGTAATTAGGATGTCCTGAAGCATTTTGTCCAAATGCACCGTCTTCCCATGTTTCATCAGAATTATATAACATATTCCATTCGCTATACCCTATAGTATCAATTGGATCAGTCCAATTCCAACCATCTGTTGTAGGATATTCTTTCAATACAACTCCTGCACCGTCATTAATAATTATTGATGAACTCATAGCATCAACGCTAAATGCAATATCCCAATTAAGTCGAGATACCTCAGTTATAACTCCATTACTTAAACTATAGTAAACATCATTTACATAACCTGCTCCCATTGTTATGGACTCACTCTTAACTACGATCGATGGTGAATCATCATCTTTATCACACGAATAAGTGCCTATAAGACAGAGAACTGCAACAAAATATAAAATATTATTTTTCATTATTTAAATAATTTAGTTATTAATTAGCATCTAAAAAGTTTAAGATTAAAAATCTTTATAATAGATACACAAAATAACCCATTTTGTTTAAGAACTACGAAAGATATTATTGATATATATCAATACTTATCATGCTGTTTATCAATTAAAAAAGGGATAGCAAAATGCTATCCCTCTCCTTTTAATGAGTTATATATTATACTCTCTTACGTTTTGTATAATGAGTATGTAATAATTCGTGAGATTTATGTCCTAAAGGCTCACCTAAGAATTCTTTATAAATTTGCTGAACTTCAGGGTTCTCATGAGATTTACGTATTGCCATACCTTCATCTTCACGATATATTGCTTCAGCACGTTTCTTGCGAATTTCAGGAGTTGTTGGTATTGGCTGACCTCCGCCACCAATACATCCACCAGGACAACCCATTACTTCAACAAAATGATAATTTGCTTCACCTTTCTTAATAGCGTCCATTATTTGGTGTGCATTTTTTAAACCATGCGCTACGGCAGTTTTTAATTCAACGCCTTCTAAGAAACTCCATGCAGGTAATACATTCTCAATCTTAACAGAAGCTTCACGAACACCTTCCATACCACGAACTGCAGTAATATTTAAGTTTTCGAATGGAACTTCTCTACCAGTAACTATTTCATAAGCAGTACGAAGAGCAGCTTCCATAACACCACCTGTTGCACCAAATATAACAGCAGCACCTGTTGAAGCTCCCATAATACTATCAAAATTCTCGTTTGGAAGTTCTTCAAAATCTAAACCTGCTTGCTTAATCATAACAGCAAGTTCACGTGTTGTTAATCCTAAGTCAACATCCTGGAATCCGCTATCTCTCATTTCTGGACGTTCAGCCTCAAATTTCTTAGCTGTACAAGGCATAATAGATACACTAACAATTTTAGCAGGATCTATACCTTTTCTTTCAGCATAATAAGTTTTAGCAAGCGCACCAAACATTTGTTGTGGTGACTTACAAGTTGAAAGATTTTCTAAGTATTCAGGATACATATGCTCAATAAACTTAATCCAACCAGGAGAACAAGAAGTAAACATAGGGACTTTTACACTTTCATCTTTGTCAACTAAAATTTTCTTAAGTCTTGTAAGTAACTCTGTACCTTCTTCCATAATGGTTAAGTCGGCAGTAAAGTCAGTATCAAGAACTGAATCAAATCCAAGGCGTCTTAAAGAAGCAGCCATTTTACCTGTTACAATATTACCCGGCTCCATTCCAAAATCTTCACCTAAAGCAATACGTGTTGCAGGAGCAGTTTGAACAATAACGTGCTTATCTTCATCATAAATAGCATCCCATACTTGATCGATATAATTTCGCTCAATTAAGGCACCAGTAGGACAACGGTTTACACACTGACCACAATTTGTACAAACAACGTCATACATCGGATTTTCGAAGAATGTAGAAATCTTCATATGGTCACCTTTGTATGCTACACCTAGTGCACTAACATGTTGTAACTCGTGACAAGTTCTTACACAACGCTGACAACGAATACATTTACTATCATCTTTAATTATTGATGATGATTGTTTATCAATTACATAATTTTTTTCTGGCACAAGATCCAAAAACATAGGTTCAGTTACAACCATTTCGCTTGCAAGATCCTGTAATTCACATTTAGTATTCTTGTAACATTTAGTACAATCTGCGTTATGTTCTGAAAGTAATAATTCTACAACGTGTCTACGTGCATTTCTAACTTTATGAGTATTTGTATGAATTATCATTCCTTCTTGAGCAGGCATTGCACATGAAGCAACAAGGTTTTTAACGCCTTCTTGTTCAACAACACATACTCTACAGTTTCCTGCTACGCATAAATCTTCATGATAACAAAGAGTTGGAATATGAATATTTAATTCCTTTGCAGCATCAAGAACAGTTTTTCCAGCCTCAACGCTTACGTCAATTCCGTCTATTTTTATATTTACTGTATTTGCCATGTTTATTTAAATTTTATTTTTTACAACAATAATTAATTAGTAAATCATTTCTTCTTTAAAGTTATCAACTATAGAAGAAAATGAATTCGCTACTGATTGACCTAAACCACATTTAGCAGTTACTTTCATAGTATCAGCTAATTTTTGTAAGGTATCAAGATAGTGTGCAGACTTTTCACCTTTCTTAACTGCTTCAATACCTAACTTAAGTTGTTGACAACCTACACGGCAAGGAGTACATTGACCACAAGATTCTTCTTCGAAAAATTCAACGTAATTTTTTAATACATTATACATTGAACGAGAACTATTGAAAAGCATCATAGAACCTCCAGTAGGAACACCTTCGAATCCAATTATTGTATCTTTGAATTTTTTTCTTGGAACACAAAATCCTGATGCTCCACCAACCTGAACAGCTTTAGTATCGCCATCACCAAAATCTTCAACGAAGTCTTCTAATGACATACCTAATTCTAATTCATAAATTCCAGCAATTGGAGTATCTCCTGAAATTGAGAATACTTTAGAACCTCTTGAATCAGCAGTTCCTAATTCTTGGAATTTCTGAGCACCAATTCTTGTAATCATAAATGAGTAAACTAATGTTTCTACATTATTAATTACTGTTGGCTTACTTCTGAAACCTGCAATTGTTGGATACGGAGGTTTATTTCTTGGCTCACCACGTTTTCCTTCCATTGATTCAAATAAAGCACTTTCTTCACCACAAATGTAAGCTCCTGCACCCATTAGAATATGAATTTGGAAATCGAAACCTAGTTCTTTTACTGTAGCATGAAACTCTTTTAAAGCTTCTTCTAATTCAGCTCTAAGAAACTGATATTCACCTCTTAAGTATACATACCCGTGTTTTGCACCAATTATTTTAGCACAAATTGCCATTCCTCCGAATACTTTCATTGGTACTCTTGAAAGAATTTCTCTGTCTTTAAAAGTTCCTGGCTCACCTTCATCAGCGTTACATACAACGTATTTTTCTTCTGATTCTTCTTGAGCTGTGAATTTCCATTTTAGTCCTGTTGGGAAACCAGCACCTCCACGACCTCTTAGTCCTGAATCAAGGATTTCCTTAAGAATTTCTTCGTTTGATCTTTTTAGACCGTTTTCAAGAACATCTTTACAAATACATTCTTCGCTAAATATAAGGTCTACTCTTTTTAGTTTTTTATCTGGCATAATTATAATCTCCTTTTACTAATGAATTATTATTTATTTTTCATATAATCACCGATAATTTCACTAACATTTTCTTCAGTTAGCTCGGTGTATGCATCATCATTAATAAGCATTGCGGGTCCTTTGTGACACCAACCAAGACAGTTTGTTTCCAATAAAGTAAACTTATTGTCCTTTGTAGTTTCTCCAACCTTAATTTTTAACAAATCCTCCAATGTTTTCATAATTTGCTTCTTACCTTTCATATCGCAAGTAATAGTTTTACACAAACGAATTACATACTTGCCTCTTGGCTCAGTATCAAGGAAAGAATAGAAAGTAGCTGTACCGTAAACTAGTGCAGCAGACATATCTAACTCTCGTGCAACTTCTGACATAGCAGCATCTGAAATAAATCTTTCTTCAGTAATGATGCCTTGCAAAATAGGAAGCAAACTCTCTCTGGTTCTTCCATGTTTGTCAGCTAAACCTTTAACTAATTCTTTAATTTCTGGCATTTTGATCTAGTTTTATTTAGTTATTGTTATTTCTCTAACAGTGTTAATTTCGTAACACTTAAATTTAATTTAATTATTTGATTCTCAGAAATAAATATAGAATTCATAAATACGAGAGAACATGACATTTCTTAGAATTTTTCATGACATAAGTCATGTATTTGATTTTACCCCAAGCGTATGTGTTTGATTTACTGAGCTATAAAAAATCTATATGTTGACTAACATATGGTACAATAATTTCAGTTTTTAAGCATTGTTTTTTAAGCTCAACTTTCACCCATTCTTCTAACTCTGTGGTGTTTAGAGTTTTTTCTTCATGATATTTATTGTCCTCGATTCCACCATAATGAACTAAAGCAGTTTTCTTTGGACTAATCCTTTCAATAAAAGAAGTCACTGAAAAAGGAAAATCTTTTAATTGAAATTCTCTATTTAGAAAATAGTCAAAGTAATAATAATACTTATTTGATGTACGATTATTCAAATGAGGATACAATAAAAGTCCAATTGTATTTTCTTTAAAAAAGTTACTCAAAATCTCAGACTCATTATTCTCTTTTCCCTCAACAATACTCCAATGATTACTTTTTGGATAAGGGAATCTATTGTTTGAATCAGCAACCAATAAATCAACATTTGAAATTGTATTAAAATCTTCATCTCTTAGCAAAGGACACAAAATATCACCTGTAAAGAGGATTTTCTTTTGCTCTTTCTCATCGTTGATATTAAAGAATAGCATAGTAGCACCCATTGCGCTTGTTCCATGATACACAGGATATGATATTAATTCAACTCCCGAAAGCTCTTTAATATCGATCTTTTGATAAGGAAGCAATTCTTTAAAATTGATCAAGTCAATTAAATGAGGGAAAAATGTTTTTACTTTTTCCCAACATGGTATGCTCATATAAACCGGATATGGCTTTCTTTCGATTTTAAAATAACTTTGAACTATCCAATCTAGTCCTAGTATATGATCTATATGAGGATGCGTTAAGAAAAGTGCTTCTGGTATTCGATTATAGTTTTTTATTAGAAATTGAGTTGCGCCATGCCCAGCGTCTATCATTAATTCCCATTCAATCTCATTTTCTTTAGATTTACTTTTTGATGATTTAATGATTGAAAATGATGCATTAGCCAAATCTTCAATATTATGTCTGTCGTAAAATGGATGCTCCTGACCTAAGAAAACAGGCCAGGCATTTCCTCTACCATTAACACGAACTTTTATTTGGCTCATAGTAAATAAAAAAATGGCGCAAAAGCACCATTTTAAATTATTCTATTATTGTCATTTCGTCAATCAAATGCGAGGCTCCTGCAAATTTATCAACAATAAAGAGCAGATAACGAATATCTAAAGAAATGTTTCTACTTTGCTCAGGATCAAATACCATGTCGCTCATAATACCTTCCCAAACTCTATCGAAATTTAATCCTATTAAATTGCCTTCAGCATCTAAAACAGGGCTGCCCGAATTCCCACCAGTAGTGTGGTTTGTTGCAATAAAACATACAGGTACCGTTCCATCTGCTTCATATCTTCCATAATCCTTATCTTTATACAATTGCTTTAGCTTTTCTGGCACATCATAATCATATATGTTTGGATTATCCTTTTCAATAACTCCATCCAAGGTAGTATAATACTGATAAACAATTCCATCGCGTGGCGAAGAACCTTTTACTTCACCGTAAGATACACGTAATGTAAAGTTTGCATCTGGAAATAATATTTTACCTTTTTCCATTTCCATAAGTCCTTTCATATATCCTTTATATAAACCTGTAGTTCTTGTATATAAGGAATCGTAAACAGGATATATTTCAGTTTTATAAACTTTGTTAAATGAAGAATATAATTTATATACGGGATCATTTATCAACTTTTTAATATCTTCTTTCGTTTCAGATCCTAAAAGTTCAAATATTTTCTCTTTTTTATTAAATATCGTGGAATTATATAAATCATCAATAAATTTATTGTAATCATCAATAGATCCTATTTCTGGATAAAATTCAGGATCTACATTTTGAAAATATATTGGAAGCAATTCCTTAAAGATTTCCTCATCAATTGTTTGAACATAATCTTTGAAGAAAGTCTCTGCTCCTTTTTTATTTTTTTCTATTTGCTCATTCCATATTTCATCTGTTATTTCAAACTTATCCATTTCAATTAGCTCTGAAAAACCTGAAGCAAAACGAATAATTTCAACAGCCATTACAGCTTCTCTATAGTGATCATAAGCAATAACATATTCCTCAATACTTCCGTATATCTTTGATAATTCGGGCAAGATATGCTTATATTCATCCTTATTCATCGACCATTCCATGAACTTATCCTCTAAATCAACTTTATTTTCAATTGTATTTAACCTTTCAAGTCCAATAATTTCACCTTTCCATCGTTTCCAAGAATTGCTTGTCCATGCATTTTTACCTGCATACTTTATTCTAATCGTATCATTTGTTTCCATATACGAATTCATAATCTCAAGGCGCTTATCTCTTATATTTACTCTATTTGGATTTCTTACATCCTTAATAAGCTTTATAGCATCAGATGAAATATATTGCGATGTTCCACCAGGATAACCAAGAACCCACGTAAAGTCACCTTCATTAATTCCTTTTATTGAAATAGGTAAAAACTTAGCAGGTTTGTAAGGCACATTATTTTCTGAATATTCAGCAGCATTATTTGCACTATCTGCATAAATTCTAAAGATTGAAAAATCACCTGTATGTCTCGGCCACATCCAGTTATCGGTATCGCCACCAAACTTACCTATCGCCGATGGTGGGGCCCCAACTAATCGCACATCTTTATACTCTTCGTACACAAATAAAAAATATTGATTTCCATAATAAAATGACTCAATGTTATTTATGTAATTTCCACCACTCACATTGTTTTCTATTTTCTTAATATTCTCTCGAATACTTAAAGCTTTTTCTTTTTCTGGCAAGTTTTTATTCTCATCGGTTAAAATAGCATCTGTAACATCAATAATATGTTTTAGAAATTTTACTGATAAACCTGGATTTGGCAATTCTTCCTTTTTATTCATTGCCCAAAAACCATCGGTTAAATAATCGTTCTCAATAGAGCTGTGCTTTTGAATAGCGCCATATCCACAATGATGATTAGTTAGTAATAGTCCTTGATCTGACACAAGCTCTCCTGTACAACCTCTACCAAAAATTACGATTGCGTCTTTTATACATGCTTGATTTATACTATAAATATCTTCCGCAGAAAGTTTAAAACCTTTTGCTTGCATATCGTTTATGTTATACTTTTCTATTAATAAAGGAATCCACATTCCTTCTTCAGCCGTTGCTTTAAATCCGACTACTGTAAAAACAATAATAAATACTGATAAAAACTTTTTCATATTTTTTTATTAACTATTAATAAAATCGTCTAATTCTGAATATAATTTTTGTATTGGCAATCCCATTACATTAAAAAATGATCCGTTTATTTTTTCAACACCAATATATCCTATCCATTCCTGAATACCATATGCACCGGCTTTATCCATTGGTTGAAAATGTTTAATATAATAATCTATTTCAGGATAAGTTAGTTTTTTAAAATATACGTCGGTACAAGCAGTGAAACATGTTTGTTTGTCCATAGATTTTATACAAACTCCGGTATAAACCTGATGACACTTTCCAGAAATTTCATTTAGAATACGTATTGCATCCTCCTGATCTTTTGGCTTTTGCAATACCTTTCCATTTAACCAAACAATGGTATCAGCCGTGATTAAAATCTCATTTTCAGAAAGTTCGCCATTAAACACAGCAGCCTTCTTTTTTGCAATATAATGTGGTATTTCTTCTTTTATGAGATTTTCGGGATAACTTTCATCAACGAATTGCTTTAGCTTTATTTCAAACTCGAGTCCGATTTCCTTTAATAAATAATGCCTTCGGGGTGATTGCGAAGCCAAAATAATTTTGTAATCCTTAATATTAGGGATAAACATAAAATATTATTTTAGAAATTCTGTATTATAATATAGTTTGCTACCAAAGAATAAAGTATTCCTCCTAGCATAATAATCTTGGATAAATTACTTGCCCTGTGGTAATCCTTTTTATTTTCGGCTACAATAATTTTATATAAAAGAAAAAGTAACGGTATAATAATGAATAAAGCGAAATAGGCAAGTGTAATAATATCATTTAAAAATCTAAAATAGATGTAAACAAGAGAAAATAAGGTCGTTAATATAAAAGTTATAATAATAATCTTCGAATTCAGAACACCCAATACAATTGGTAAAGTTTGTCTACCATAGGCGCTATCACCCTCATAATCTTCTACATCCTTTATAATTTCCCTGATTAGTGTTAAAAGAAAAGCAAAAAGTGCAAATGCACCAACCCATAAAATAATATGTGTAAAATCGGATTTTAACTCTTTAAGTAACAGTCCGTATTCTTCATTTAACAATGGTATTTCAAAAAGAATAACCATTAGAGGAACAATTGCCGTTAATAATGCGACTATAACATTACCAATTAAAAACTGACGCTTGTATGTTGTTGAATAAAACCATAATAAACCAGTAATAAATACAAAAACTAAAGTAAGAACGGGCATTCCAATATATAAAGATATATAAGCACCTAAACCAATTCCTATTGTATTTAAAAATACATGAAACAAAATAGCGGAACGTCTATTCATCAATTTACCAACAATAACAGTTTCAGGTCTGTTTACCATATCTGTTTTAGTATCAAAATAATCGTTTATAACATATCCTGCAGCAGTAATAAATACTGTAGCCATTACCAGAAAAAAGAAGTTTAATTCAGAAAACTGAAGCTTAAATTCATATGCTTCCAGAATAGGTTTAATAATACTCCAACGCATAAGATATTGCGTTAGAATAATTATTAGCAGATTTTTATAGCGAATAAGACGTAAAAAATTGATCATTATAATTTTATTGTTTCAGGTTTAAGAATTGTTTCCATTTACCTTGTAATCGAAGCACTTGCTCAATTACATCGCGAACACAACCTCTTCCTCCTGGAAACGTTGAAATATATTTTGATATTGCTTTAATCTCTTCGGCAGCATCGGATGGACATGTAGCTAATCCTGCTACTTGCATTACTTCATAATCGGGTAAATCATCGCCCATATATAGAATCTCTTCTGGCTTTAATCCGTACTTAAAATAGAAATCTTCAAAATCGTTTACCTTATCTCTTGATCCTAAATATATGTCGGTAATGCCTAAATATTGAAACCTCTTTTTCATTGCATCTGAACTTCCTCCAGAAATAATTCCAATAGTATATCCTTGTTTTAATGCGTAGGCAACAGCATAACCATCCTTCATATTTACTGAACGAACAAACTCACCACTTGGATCAAGATAAATCTGCCCATCTGTAAACACGCCATCAACATCAAAAACAAATGCTTTAATATTTCGTAGATCTTCTTTAAAATTTGCCATATCTTAAATTAATTCTTTTTTTTTCAACTTATAAATACTATCGCTCACAAATCTATAAATTTTCTCAAACTCAGGATAATCTTTTAACATTTCCAAATGTTCCTGAATTACATTCTGATCATTACGAACAGCAGGCCCAGTTTGAGCTAATCCCGGATCGTTATCAATTGCTTTTTTAGCCGTCTCATTAATGAGTGGTTTTAAAAATTCAAAAGATAAGTCTGTATCTTTCAAAATTTCCGTAGCAACAGAAAACATATGATTTGCAAAATTACAAGCAAAAACAGCCGCTAAATGTAACTTTTTTCTCTTATCAGAATTGACAATACTCACATTTTTACTTAGACGTTTTGCCAAGTCAAAAAGTATATTCTCCAATACTTTATTGCTTGCTTCAAGACAAATAGGAACAACTGAAAAGTCAATATCTCTGTTTTTTGAAAACGTTTGTAATGGATAAAATACTCCATAATTTTCAAACTTCTCTTTAAAAATATCAATTGAAATACTACCTGCTGTATGAACTATAATGCCATATTTCAGTTTTATGTGCTTTACAATTTCTTCAATAATTTCATCTTTAACAGCTATAATATACAAATCAGCTTCGACAGGAATATGCTCAATATCATTTGCATAATGAGCATCAACTTTTACGGCAAGTTTCTTTGCTGCTTCAATGGTTTTACTGTAAACACATTTTATTTCTAAACCAGCATTTTTTAATGCAATAGATAAGTGAGTTGCAACATTTCCTGCACCAAGAATTACAATACCATTCTGAAATTGATTGTTGAAACTCATCATAAAAGATTTAAAACATAAAATTAACTGAAAATATTAAGCTTTCAAAGCATAAAAAAACCCCTAATCTTTCGAAAAGGGGTTTCATTAGTTTAATTGTATCTTAGAAACAATATTTATTTTCTTCGATTAATTTATCAGCTATTCTTCTACGAGCATCTTTTGTATTAACACCAGGAACATTGGTATAAACCTTAACTCCTTTTATTAATTTTTCAGTCATCGCTTCATCATCAATTGAATGAATAGCATCCATTGCATGCTTATAAACCTCAGAAGTAGCTTCGAATAAATAAACGTCTAACATATCTTTATATATGCTTAAGTTCTCAGAATTCTGAGTAGCTTCTATTTTTTGAACACGCAATACATTTGATTCTGCTACATATGCTGCCATAAGAATATCAGAAATACTATTCTGAACTTCTTGTTCAAGTACCAATTTTCTGTCAAATTTATTAACTGCAACTTCCATCAATATCATTGCTACATTCTTAATATTCTCAGCAATTTGAGCTTTATCTTCATAATACCCTTTAGATTCGAAAGAATCAGTCAAGTTATCTAATCCAGCAACTAATTCTTTTGCTTTTTCGAACAATGCAATATGATTCTTTTGTCCTCTTTTTATAATAGTATCAGTAACAATAAGTCTGTTTACTTCATTTGTTCCTTCAAAAATTCTATTGATACGTGAATCTCTGTATGCTCTATCAGCAGGCATTTCAGCAGAAAAGCCCATTCCGCCCATTATCTGAACAGTTTCATCAACAACATAATCTAATGCTTCAGAACCAAATACTTTCATAATAGCAGCTTCCGCTCCATATTGTCCAAATGCATCCATTACAGCTCTTCCGTAATCACAACCTTCTCTTTCTTTATAAATATCTACAGCATCATCAATATCTTTACTTACTCTGTAAACAGCTGATTCAGTTGTAAAAGTCTTTATTGCTTGCTCACCTAATTTATGCTTAATAGAACCAAAGTTAGCGATCAATTGACCAAATTGTTTACGTTCGTTTGCATAATTTACTGATTGAGTAATTGCTCTTTTAGCAGCACCAAGAACGTTTCCACCTAACTTGATACGACCCATATGAAGAATATTCAATGCTATTCTGAATCCTTCCCCACGTTTTCCTAATAAATTCTCAACAGGAACTTTTACATCATTATAAAAGATCTGTCTTGTTGATGAACCTTTAATACCCATTTTCTTTTCTTCTGGATTTAAAGTAATACCATCCCAAGCTCTTTCTACTATAAACGCACTATAAACGCGGTCGTTATCTATTTTAGCAAATACTGTTTGAACATCTGCAAAACCACCATTCGTGATCCACATTTTTTGTCCATTTAAAATATAATGTTTTCCGTCTTCAGAAAGAACAGCTTTAGTTTTTCCTGAGTTTGCATCAGATCCTGCTCCTGGTTCAGTTAAACAATAAGCACCTGCCCACTCACCAGTGGCAAGTTTTGTTAAATATTTTTGTTTTTGCTCGTGATTACCATAATAAGCAATTGGTAATGAACCAATACCTGTATGAGCAGAAAAGGCTACTGCAAATGAATTACCAGCACCCATTCTTTCACTTGATAGCATTGATGTTACGAACGACTGTCCAAATCCATCATACTCTTCAGGTATAGAAACACCTAATAAACCAAGTTCTCCAGCCTTTTCAAGAACACTTCTCATTAATCCTTCTTCCTGAGAATCAATTCTATCAAGATTAGGATAAATTTCAGTTTCCAAAAAATCATCACAAGTTTGTGATATCATTTGTTGTTCTTCATCAAATTCTTCAGGTATAAAAACTGTGTTAGCTTCAGTTTTCTTTAATAAAAATTCTCCACCTTTTATGGTTAAATCCTTTTCCATTTTATTTTGTGTTTAATTTATAATTCTAAGCTTTGTTCAATTAATTCAGCTATATCTAAATTCTTAATTTCTTCTTCTTTGTTTTTATATTTTAATCCGTCAGTCATCATTACCATACAGTAAGGACAAGCAGTAACAACAATATCAGATTTTGTTTCAAGAGCATCTTCAATACGTTCGATAAAAACTTCTTTATCACCTTTTTCTGCTTCTTTAAACATTTGTCCACCACCAGCACCACAACAAAGAGCATTACTCTTATTGCGTTTCATTTCTACTTTCTTCGATGGAATTGCATTTAATACATCTCTTGGAGCATCATACTCTCCATTTGCGCGACCTAAGTAACATGGATCATGATAAGTTATTGTTTTATCTTTAAACAAATCAGAGTTGATCTTAAGTTTACCTTCAGCAATTAGCTGTTGCAAGAATTGTGTATGATGAATTACTTCGTAATTTCCTTCGTATTCTGAATACTCATTTTTTAAAGTATTATATGCATGAGGATCACAAGTAATAATTTTTTTAACTTCATATGCATTCATTGTTTCAATATTCATCATCGCCTGCATTTGAAATAACATTTCGTTACCGGCACGACGAGCAATATCTCCACTTGAAGACTCTTCAACACCTAAAACAGCATAACTAATTTTTAAATGTTCTAAAATCTTTATAAATGCACGTGTTACTTTTTTATATCTATCGTCGAATGCTCCTGCACTACCAATCCAAAGTAAATATTCTGGCTTTTCACCTTTAGCAAAAAGATCAGCCATTACAGGAACTTCTATTTTACGTTTATTTTCTGACATAATATCTAATTTTAAGCCTTTTCGTTAATATAAAGTTCATCTGCCCAAAGCATACGATCATCTTGCGCAAATTGCCACGGCGCACCGTTATTTTCAATGTTACTAAAAATAGCATTTAACTCTCCCGGAGCAGCAGCTTGTTCCATAACAATATATCTACGTAACTCAAGAATAGATGAAACCTGATCGATATTTACCGGACAAGCATTTGTACATGCATTACAAGTAGTACAAGCCCAAAGTTCTTCAGCTGTAATTGAGTCAAACAATGTTTTTTCATCAGTAAATTCAGCACCATTCTTGTCAATATTCTTCCCAACAAGTTCAAGTCTATCGCGGATATCCATCATCACTTTACGCGGTGAAAGTAATTTACCAGTTAAATTAGCTGGACATACAGCTGTACATCTTCCACACTCAGTACAAGTATAAGAATCCATTAAATGTTTCCAAGTTAACTCTTTAACGTCTTGAGCACCAAAAGCTTCAACTTCACCATCTTCATCCATCGGTGGCTCTTCACCAGTTAACATGCTTTTTACTTCTGTAGTAATAGAAGGCATATTTGCTAATTTCCCAACTGGATCAAGTTTTGTGTAATAAACATTAAAGAATGATAAAAATACGTGGAAGTGTTTTGAATATGGGATATAATTTAAGAAAATCATAATACCTACAATATGCAACCACCAACAAGATCTTTCAATAATAATTAATGTTCCTGTTGGAAGATTTTGCACCAATGGAACAACGAATGAACTTAAGAAGAATGATCCTGTTTCGTGATAATGTGCTACTCCGCGAGTTTGAAGAACATAATCAGATGCATTAGTAAAGAATACTGATGTCATTAATACAACTTCTGCAATCAATATTAAGTTCGCATCTAAACGCGGCCACCATTTCATCTCAGGCTTCCAAAATCTATCAACCTTCACAACATTCCTACGAGTTAAGAATGCAATACATCCAATCATTACAAACAGTGCGAAAAATTCAAATGAACTTACCGCAATTGGATATAAAAACCCAAAGACTGGAGCTAAAATTCTATGAGTTCCAGCAACACCATCGATCATAACCTCAAGCATTTCGATGTTTACCAATATAAAACCTGCGTATACCAGTATATGTAGGATACCAGATATAGGTAATCTCAACATTTTGGATTGCCCAACAGCAACTTTAAGTACTAGGCCCCATCTTTTTTTCTTGTTATCTTTTATTTCAATGTCTCGTCCAAGCTTAATATTTCTTGAAATCTTTTTAATGTTCCAAGCAAAAAAAGCTATCGCTGCAACCCATAATAAAATAAATATTATACTATTTATCATAGTCTTATAGTTTAATTGTAAAATTCATTCTTTTAAAATCGGTGCCAAAATAATTATTAATACTCTAAATAACAACTTTGGCCTTTATACAAAAACGACAAAGACAAAAGTTATTTTTAATAATCTTTTGTCCTTGCTATATCATTAATCTTTCGATTATTTTATTTCCTTAACAGCATTAATAAAATCTGGTAAAACTTTCGAAGCATCACCAATAATTCCATAATCTGCAGCTTCAAATATTGGTGCATCTTTATCTGTATTGATTGCAACAATACATTTCGATGAACTAATACCGGCTAAATGTTGAATTGCACCAGAAATACCAGCAGCAATATATAAGTTTGGAGCAATAATCTTACCTGTTTGTCCAGTATGTTCTTCGTGAGGTCTCCAACCTTCGTCAGAAACAGGACGAGAGCAAGCTGTAGCAGCACCAAGAACTTCTGCGAGCTCTTCAATAGGACCCCATTGATCAGATGCTTTCATTCCACGACCACCAGAAATTACTATTTCAGCATCGTTTAATAAAATCTTACCAGTTTGTTTTTGAACGTTTGAAACAGAAGTTTTAACGTCACCTACTGTTGGTTCGAAATTTTCAATTGAAGCAGATTTTGCATTTTCTTCAAATTCGAATGAGTTCTGAGCTAAAGTTAAAATCTTAACATCAGACTTAATTACAACGTTTGAATATGCTTTTCCTGAATATACTTTTTTGAAAATAGTAAAAGGTTCAGCGCTTAATGGTAATTTGCTAACACCAGCACCTAATCCAGCTTTTAATTTTACTGATAATCTTGGAGCTAATGCTTTACCCATATTATTTTGAGCAATAATAACAACCTTAGCATCTTCTTTTTCTGCAACTTGTGCAATTGCAGCAGTGAAAGCTTGATTATCTAAAACATTTAAATTATCGTTTTTAACAGATACAATTTTATCTGCACCATATTTCCCAAGAGTATTTAATTCATCATCCTGAACATTACCTATTGATAAGGCAACAGTTTGGGTATTTAACATTTCAGCAATCTTACTTGCGTACGAAACTAATTCAAAAGACATTTTTTTGAATTTTCCGTCCCAGTTTTCTGTAAATACTAATACTGACATATCTAATTTTGTTTAATTCTTAATTAATTTAATTTTTAATGACCTGCCAGCCGGCAGGCTGGTTCCTGATTAAAGAACTTTAGCTTCGTTTTGAAGTAAATCAACTAACTCTTTAACGTTTTCAGGCTCGATCATTTTACATGCTGGTTTTGGCTGTGGCATTTCGAAATTAACTATTTCTGTTAATGCTTCAACTTCAACAGGTGCAACAACATTTAAAGGCTTTTTACGTGCCATCATAATACCACGCATAGCTGCAATCATTGGTTCTTTTGCAATACCTTTTTGCACTGTAAGTACAGCTGGCATTTCAACAGAAACTTCTTCGTTTCCACCATCGATATCACGAGTGATTTTTGCTTGTCCACCTTCAATATTTAATCCTGAAACTGCAGATACAGAAGGAGCATTTAAAAATTCTGCTACCATTCCACCAACTGCAGAACCATTATAATCTGCTGATTCAATTCCACTAAAAATTAAATCGAAAGGATTGCTTTTTAAGTATTCTGCAATTTGAGCTGCTACATAATAAGCATCTTTTGGTTCAGCATCAATTCTTACAGCATCATCGGCACCAATTGCCAATGCCTTACGCATTGTAGGTTCAGCATCTTTACCGCCTACTGTTACAACTGTAATATTATCAATTGAATTAGCTGCGTCAGATTTAAGTTCGATAGCTCTTGTTAGCGCAAGCTCATCCCATGGATTGATAATCCATTGTACTCCGGTTGTGTCAAAAGCGGTATTATCATTTACAAATTTTGCTTTTGTTGTTGTATCCGGCACATTGCTTAAGCAAATTAGAATTTTCATTTAATCTTTATTTAAGTTAATAATTAAATTTTCTTATCATTAATTAGAGTTCAAAAAAACAAACAAACATAAGGTATTGACTTGCTATCGATTACACTTAAAACCAGATAATAAATCAATTAGAGTCCAAAATGTTAATGCTTTTTTAGGTTGGCAAATATAAAAATAAGTGCCTAACAAAACAAGAAACCAAACTTACTAATAATTATGTAAATATCTACATATTAAAAGTTAGTTGTTTATTAGATCTTTTTTTTTGGAACTTTTCTTATAAAAACAAGCAAACTTAAATATTTAGATCTTATTTAAGTCATTTATCCTTAATTGATTTAAACAATTCTAAGCAGACTTATCAACAATATTTTATAGATCATGCAAAATAACATATCCAGCATCTTAGATATTTAATATAGTCTGATTAAATTTGTGTTTCGAATAACTATCAAATCATGAATATCAAGAATTTATTAAAATCACTAGGTCCCGGATTATTATGGGCAGGTGCAGCTATTGGGGTTTCTCACCTAGTACAATCAACAAGAGCTGGTGCTATCTACGGCTTTCAATTAGTTGGAATCATTTTATTAATTAATTTTATTAAATACCCTTTCTTTGAATTTGGACCAAGATATGCATCGTCAACCGGAGAAAGTCTTTTACATGGTTATAAAAGAATAGGTAAAGGATCATTGGTTTTATATTTAGTATTAACATTAGCAACAATGTTTACTCTGCAAGCAGCAATAACCGTTGTAACTGCAGGTTTGTTTTCTTATGTTTTTCCTAACACCTTTAGTATTATAACTTGGACCATATTAATCCTAGCAATTGCTTCAATAATAGTTGCTTTTGGCAAATATTCATTTCTTGATAAATTAATAAAATTCATTATTGTAATTTTAGCAATATCAACAATAATCGCTGTAGTATCGGCCTCCTCAAAAGGATTTAATCCAAATCCTGAATTCTTAAAAGATTTCACATGGAGCTTTGGTGATATTGCATTATTAATAGCTATCGCTGGCTGGATGCCTTCTGCAATAGATATTTCTGTGTGGCACTCATTTTGGACTATTGCTAAAAGAAAAGAAGGTAAACATATTCCTACAGTTAAAGAATCCCTTTTTGATTTTAATGTTGGTTACATAGGAACTGCTATATTATCTATTGGTTTTTTAACTCTAGGCGCAATAATAATGTATGGCTCTGGAAATTCCTTTTCAAGTAATGGAACCACTTTTGCCGGTCAACTTATAAGTTTATTTACATCAAGCATTGGTTCTTGGGCTTATATTATTATTGCAATTGCTGCTCTTACAACAATGTCAAGCACTACACTAACTTGTCTTGATGCTTACCCTCGAGTACTAAAACCAGCAACAGAATTACTTATCCCTAGATTAAAAAAGAATGATGATGATAAATGGAACTGGATATCTTGGTTTTGGTTAGGAATTCTTTTAACAGGAACAATGGTAATTATAATCTTTTTTTTGAAAGGTATGAGCTTTATGGTTGATATGGCTACCACTCTTTCATTCTTAACTGCTCCTGTATTAGGATATTTAAATTTAAGAGCAGTAACCGGTAAAAATATAAAGAAAGAAAATCAACCTAAACTATGGTTACGATCACTTGCATGGATTGGCTTAGTTATTTTAACAGGATTTAGCGTATATTATATTATTTGGAAACTATTTTTAATATAATCAATGATAAAAACTTAAAGTTGTAACCTAAAGCCAAATACTGGAAGTTCACCCTGCATAAAATCAAGATCTTCGGCTCTCTTAAATCCAAATTTTTCATACATTTGCCAAGCTGTTTGCATAGCCTTAGTTGTATGAATAACTACATTATCGTGATTTTTACTTCTTGCTTTTTCAATGCATTCTTTGGTTAAAAGTTTACCTATACCCTTTCCTTGAAAAGAAGAATCAACAGCTAACAACCTAAATCCAGACGCATTTTTCTCTTTCGTTGCACTCCCTCCAGATCCATAATATTTCATGTCACTAAAATAAACAACTCCTCCAGCCACTTCTCCTTCATGACTAACTGCCACTAAAAGCTCTGTTTCTGGTTTTTTAGTTTGCTCACCAATATTTGTCAACATTCTATAATATTCCGGTTGATCTGATTCTTTTGGAAAGCCGTTCAATTGAGAATAAACCCTTACCATTAATGCACCAATCTTTATAAATTCATTTGGTTTTGCATTTCTTACTATATAATCTTGATCTTTCATAATTAGCGATGTTAATTAAATCCAAAAAAGGGTGAATCAAATGATTCACCCTTTTAAGTATTATAAATTATCTTAAGCTTGAGCCGTTGGACCACCAAAATTCATTGGCATCATTGGTCCACCACCTTCAGACTTTCTTATCGGTCCGTGCATTTTTTCGTATTTCTCAACATTATCTTGTAATGCACTCAAAAAACGTTTTGCATGTTCCGGTGTTAATATTATTCTTGATTTAACTTCAGCTTTAGGAACACCTGGCATAACTCTTACATAATCCAAAACAAACTCAGAGCTCGAATGAGTAATAACAGCAAGGTTTGAATAAATCCCTTGTGCTACATCTTCTTTCAGATCAATATTTATCTGTCCTTTTTTTTGTTTTTTTTCGTCTTCCATGATATCCTTTTTACTTCGTTAATCTTCTTTTACAGACATCAAATTATCGTATTCTTCGCGAGACCCTACAACAATTTTTTCATAATCACGTAGTCCTGTTCCAGCTGGTATTTTATGTCCAACGATAACGTTTTCTTTCAATCCTTCCAGACCATCAACTTTTCCGTGAATAGCTGCTTCATTAAGAACTTTTGTTGTTTCCTGGAACGATGCTGCAGACATGAAACTCTTAGTTTGAAGAGCAGCCTTTGTAATTCCTTGTAACACCTGACTTGATGTTGCAGGAACTGCATCTCTGGCTTCAATAAGTTTTAAATCTTTACGTTTTAAAACTGAGTTTTCATCTCTTAGTTTTCTTGCTGTAACAATTTGTCCAGCTCTGAAAACTTGAGAATCTCCTGGTTCTGCAATAACTTTCTTATCATAGATCCAATCATTCTCATTCATAAACGCCCATTTATCAACAACTTGTTTTTCAAGGAATTTAGTATCACCAGGATCTTCAATAATAACTTTACGCATCATCTGACGAACAATAACCTCAAAGTGCTTGTCATTAATTTTCACACCCTGCAAACGATAAACTTCCTGTACTTCGTTTACAATATATTCCTGAACCTTTGTTGGTCCTTTAATAGCAAGTATATCTGAAGGAGTTGTTGCACCATCTGACAATGGAATTCCAGCTCTTACATAATCGTTCTCCTGAACAAGAATTTGTTTTGATAATGAAACAAGATATTTCTTAACCTCACCTGTTCTAGAAGTAACAATAATTTCTCTGTTACCACGCTTAATTTTACCAAAAGCAACTTCACCATCAATCTCAGAAACAACTGCAGGATTTGAAGGATTACGTGCTTCAAACAATTCAGTAACACGAGGAAGACCACCAGTGATATCACCAGATTTACCAACTGCTCTTGGAATTTTAGCAAGTATCTCACCAGATTTTACTTCCTGACCATCTTCGATACTCATGTGAGCTCCAACAGGCAAGTTGTAAGTCTTGATAATTTCGCCATCCTTAGTGACTAATTTTGCATTTGGATTCTTTTTCTTATCTCTGGTTTCAATAATTACTTTCTCTCTAAATCCAGTTTGCTCATCAGATTCCTCTTTATAAGTTATACCTTCAATAACACTATCAAAAATTAACTTACCAGTAGCCTCTGATATAATTAAAGCATTGTATGGATCCCAATCACAAATAAGAGCATCTTTTTTAACCTTCGCTCCGTTTTTAATATAAAGTTTTGAACCGTAAGGAATTGTGTTTGTTGCAAGAACAATTTTTGTATTCTCATCAACTATACGCATTTCAGCAAGTCGTCCAATAACAATATTTACTTTTTTGCCATCTTCTTCAACTTTCTCAACAGTTCTCAATTCATCAATTTCAACTGTACCATCGTATTTTGCAATTACACTTGAATCAGCCGCAATATTAGAAGCTGTACCCCCAACGTGGAATGTTCTTAGTGTAAGCTGAGTACCTGGCTCTCCAATTGACTGAGCAGCAATTACTCCTACCGCTTCTCCTTTTTGAACCATTCGTCCTGTAGCTAAGTTTCTACCGTAACACTTAGTACAAACTCCATTTTTAGATTCACATGTTAATACCGATCTGATTTCAACCTGTTCAATTGGAGAATCTTCAATTATCTTACCAATTTCTTCAGTGATTTCTTCACCAGCACTAATAATAAGTTCTCCATCTAATGGATTATGAATATTATGAACAGCTGTTCTACCTAATATTCTTTCATATAAAGTTTCAACAACCTCTTCATTTTTCTTAATAGCTGTTGCTACCAAACCACGTAATGTTCCACAATCTTCTTCTTGAATAATTACATCTTGAGAAACATCAACCAAACGACGTGTTAAATAACCCGCATCAGCAGTTTTCAATGCTGTATCGGCCAAACCTTTACGAGCACCGTGAGTAGAAATAAAATACTCAAGAACTGATAAACCTTCTTTAAAATTCGAAAGAATTGGATTTTCAATAATCTCAGAACCTGATGCTCCTGACTTTTGCGGTTTTGCCATCAAACCCCTCATACCAGATAACTGACGAATCTGTTCTTTCGAACCCCTTGCTCCAGAATCTAACATCATATAAACTGAGTTAAATCCTTGATTATCTTTCGCCAATTTTGTCATCAAAGTTTGAGTAAGCTTCGCATTAATATGCGTCCAGATATCAATAATTTGATTGTATCTCTCGTTGTTAGTAATGAAACCCATATTATAGTTATTCAATACTTCATCAACTTGAGCATAACCATCATCAACAAGAATCTGCTTTTCTTTAGGTATAATTACATCGTCAAGGTTAAATGATAATCCACCTCTAAATGCCATTTGATATCCAAGATGTTTAATATCATCCAAGAACTTCGATGTAATGTCAGTTCCTGTTTTCTTAAGAACATCACCAATAATATCTCTTAAAGATTTCTTTGTTAATACTTGATTGATATAACCAGCTTCTTTAGGAACAAATTCATTAAATAAAATTCGTCCTACAGTAGTTTCAATTATACGATTAACAAACTCTCCATCAACTACATCATGAGTCTTAACTTTAATACTTGCGTGCATAGCAACTGCACCTTCATTATAAGCTATTGTAACCTCTTCAGGAGAATAAAATGTTAAACCTTCACCTTTTACACCATCTCTTTGTTTTGTGATATAGTATAACCCTAATACCATATCCTGAGAAGGTACCGTAATTGGTGCACCATTAGCAGGATTCAAGATATTATGAGAAGCAAGCATTAGCATTTGTGCTTCTAAAATAGCTGCATTACCTAAAGGTAAGTGAACTGCCATCTGGTCACCATCAAAGTCAGCATTAAATGCTGTACAAACAAGTGGGTGTAATTGAATCGCTTTACCTTCAATTAATTTCGGTTGAAACGACTGAATACCTAAACGGTGCAATGTTGGAGCACGGTTAAGCATTACCGGATGACCTTTTAATATATTTTCTAAGATATCCCAAACAACAGGATCTTTTCTATCAACAATTTTCTTAGCAGATTTTACAGTTTTTACTATACCTCTTTCAATAAGTTTTCTTATAACAAAAGGTTTGTAAAGCTCTGCTGCCATATCTTTTGGTAAACCACATTCGTGCAATTTCAATTCTGGTCCAACAACAATTACCGAACGTGCAGAATAGTCAACACGTTTACCGAGTAAGTTCTGACGGAAACGTCCTTGCTTTCCTTTTAAACTATCACTTAATGATTTTAAAGCTCTGTTTGAATCAGTTTTAACAGCATTTGATTTTCTTGAATTATCAAATAAAGAATCAACAGCTTCTTGTAACATACGTTTTTCATTACGTAAAATTACTTCAGGTGCTTTAATCTCAATTAAACGTTTTAGTCTATTATTTCTGATAATAACTCTTCTATAAAGATCATTTAAATCAGAAGTAGCAAAACGTCCACCATCAAGAGGAACCAATGGTCTCAATTCTGGTGGAATTACAGGAACAACTTTAACAATCATCCATTCTGGTCTGTTAACGTTCTTCGAAGCTCTAAATGCTTCAACTACCTGTAATCTTTTTAATGCTTCGTTTTTACGCTGCTGAGATGTCTCAGTATTCGCTTTATGACGAAGTGAATATGACATTTCATCCAAATCAACTCTTTCAAGCAATTTATAAAGAGCTTCTGCTCCCATATCTGCTATAAATTTATTTGGATCTGAATCGTCTAAATATTGGTTTTCCTTTGGAAGGCTTTCTAATATATCAAGATATTCTTCTTCTGTTAAGAAATCGAGGTAATTAACACCATCTTCGGCTTTTACACCTGGATTAATAACCACGTATCTTTCATAATATATAATAGAATCCAACTTTTTAGTAGGAAGACCAAGTAAATAACCTATTTTATTTGGTAATGATTTAAAATACCAGATGTGCGCTACAGGAACAACTAATGATATGTGTCCCATTCTTTCTCTTCGCACTTTTTTCTCTGTCACTTCTACACCACAACGGTCACAAACAATTCCTTTATATCTGATTCGTTTGTATTTACCGCAATGACATTCATAATCTTTTACAGGACCAAATATCCTTTCACAGAATAAACCATCACGCTCTGGTTTATAAGTTCTGTAGTTTATTGTCTCAGGTTTTAAAACTTCACCACTGGATCGTTCCAAAATTTCTTCTGGAGAAGCTAAACCTATAGAGATTTTTGTAAAATTATTCTTTACCTTATTATCTCTTCTGAATGACATATGATTTATATTAAATGTATGTAAAAATTAAAATCGTAAAGGATGCCCGAACTAATCAGGCATCCTATTTATTATAGTTAGTCAAGATTCACACTTAATCCTAAACCTCGTAACTCATGTAACAATACATTAAGTGATTCAGGTATACCAGGCATTGGCATAGCTTCACCCTTAACAATTGCCTCATAAGCACGTGCTCTACCGTTAACATCATCAGACTTAACAGTTAGAATTTCTTGAAGAATATTAGATGCACCAAATGCTTCAAGTGCCCAAACTTCCATTTCACCAAAACGCTGACCTCCAAACTGAGCTTTACCACCAAGTGGCTGCTGCGTAATTAATGAATATGGTCCAATTGAACGAGCATGCATTTTATCTTCAACCATATGACCCAGCTTAAGCATATAGATAACTCCAACAGTCGCAGGTTGGTGGAATTTTTCACCAGTTCCTCCGTCATACAAGTATGATTTTCCATATGCTGGTACTCCAGCTTTATCGGTATAACTTGTTATTTGTTCAAGTGTTGCTCCATCAAAAATTGGTGTTGCAAACTTAACTCCAAGTGTTTTACCTGCCCAGCCAAGTACTGATTCATATATCTGTCCAAGGTTCATCCTTGAAGGTACACCTAATGGATTTAATACAATATCAACAGGTGTTCCATCTTCTAAGAAAGGCATATCTTCAACACGAGTAATTCTGGCAACAATACCTTTATTACCGTGTCTACCTGCCATTTTATCACCAACTTTTACTTTTCGTTTTTTAGCAATATAAACCTTTGCCATTTGAATTATACCAGTTGGTAGCTCATCACCAATTGTAACATTATATTTTTTACGTTTTAAATGAGAATCAATCTCTTTACGCTTAATAATATAATTATGTAACAATTGCTTAATAATCTCATTCTTTGATTTATCAGTTGTCCATTTCCCAGGATTAATATTCATGTAATCAATTTCCTGTAACATTTTAATAGTAAACTTAATTCCTTTTGGAATTATATCTACATTATAGAAATCTTTTACGCCCTGAGAAGTTTTACCGTTAACTAAAATGAATAATTTATCAATTAATTTTTGAGTTAACTGCTCAACTTTTAATTCAAATTCTTTATCAATTGCTTCAAGTTCTGCTTTGTCGCTATTTTTTGATTTTTTATCTTTTATCGCTCTTGAGAACAATTTCTTATTAATAACAACTCCGCTTAATGATGGAGACGCTTTTAATGAAGCATCTTTAACATCACCTGCTTTGTCACCGAAAATTGCGCGCAATAGTTTTTCTTCAGGAGAAGGATCTGACTCACCTTTTGGAGTAATTTTACCAATTAAAATATCTCCAGGTTTTACATGAGCACCAATTCTGATAAGTCCATTCTCATCAAGATCTTTTGTTGCTTCTTCACTAACGTTAGGGATATCTGCAGTTAATTCTTCCAGTCCACGTTTTGTATCTCTTACCTCAAGTAAGTATTCATCAATATGAATTGAAGTAAAAACATCTTCTTTAACTACATTTTCTGAAATTACAATTGCATCCTCAAAGTTATACCCTTTCCAAGGCATAAAAGCAACTTTAAGGTTTCTTCCTAATGCTAATTCACCTTCTTCCGTTCCGTAACCATCGGTCAAAATCTGACCTTTGATAACTTCTTGTCCTTTTTGAACAATTGGTTTTAGATTAACACAAGTATTCTGATTTGTTTTTGCGAATTTTGGTAATCTGTATCTCTTGATATCATCATCAAAACTTACAAATTTCTCTTCTTCACTTCTTTCGTATCTGATTACAATCTCTTCTGCATCAACAAACTCAACAACACCTTTACCTTCAGAAACAACCTGAATTCTTGCATCTTTAATAACGTGCTCTTCTAATCCTGTTCCAACGATTGGTGCTTGTGGCTGTAATAAAGGAACAGCCTGACGCATCATGTTAGATCCCATTAACGCACGGTTAGCATCATCATGCTCCAAAAATGGAATAAGCGATGCCGCAATAGAAGCGATCTGATTAGGCGCAACGTCCATAAGAATTACTTCTTCAGGAGTAGCTAACGGATAATCAGCATCTAATCTTGTTTTAATTCTTTGATTTACAAACTTACCTTCTTCATCAATAGGGGCATTTGCTTGCGCAATAATAATTCCCTCTTCCTCTTCAGCACTTAAATAAGTAACAGCTTCATCGTTTAAGCCAACTTTTCCTTCTGTTACTTGTCTATAAGGAGTTTCAATAAATCCTAATTTATTAATCTTTGCAAATACGCATAATGAAGAAATAAGTCCAATGTTTGGTCCTTCAGGAGTTTCAATTGGACAAAGTCTTCCGTAATGGGTATAGTGAACGTCACGAACCTCAAAACCAGCTCTTTCTCTTGATAAACCACCTGGCCCTAATGCAGACATACGTCTTTTATGAGTCATTTCCCCTAATGGATTTGTTTGATCCATAAATTGAGATAACTGGTTGGTTCCAAAGAAAGAATTAATTACTGAAGATAATGTTTTTGAATTAATCAAATCGATTGGTGTGAATACTTCGTTATCTCTAACATTCATTCGTTCGCGAATTGTTCTTGCCATTCTTGCAAGACCAACTCCAAATTGATTTGACAATTGTTCACCTACAGTACGAACACGTCTATTACTTAAATGGTCAATATCATCAACATCTGTTTTTGAATTAATTAATTCAATAAGATATTTAATGATCTGAATTATATCATCTTTTGTAAGAACTTTAGTGTCAACTGGTGTTTCAAGACCTAATTTCTTATTAAGTCTGTATCGACCAACATCACCAAGATCATACCTTTTATCTGAGAAAAATAATTTATCAATTACGTCTCTAGCGGTTGCCTCATCAGGTGGTTCTGAATTACGTAATTGTCTGTAAATATGCAATACTGCCTCTTTTTCAGAGTTACAAGGATCTTTTTGTAAAGTATTGTATATTATTGCAAAATCGGTTAAGTTTTGATCTTCTTTATGAAGTAAGATTGTTTTTGAGCCGGAATCAACTATCTGATCAACATGATCATTCTCGATAACTGTTTCACGATCAATTACAACTTCATTTCTTTCAATAGAAACAACTTCACCTGTATCTTCGTCTACGAAATCTTCAACCCAAGATTTTAAAACTCTTGCAGCAAGTTTTCGTCCAACGTATTTCTTTAAACCTGATTTTGATACTTTAATTTCATCAGCTAGATTAAAAATTTCCAGAATGTCTTTATCACTTTCATATCCGATAGCTCTTAATAAAGTAGTAACCGGTAATTTCTTTTTACGATCAATATAAGCATACATAACACTATTAATGTCTGTAGCAAATTCGATCCATGAACCACGGAAAGGAATAATTCTTGCTGAATATAGTTTAGTTCCATTAGCATGCAAACTCTGACCGAAGAAAACACCCGGAGAACGGTGAAGTTGAGATACGATTACTCGTTCTGCTCCGTTTATTACGAATGTTCCACGATTAGTCATATAAGGAACTGTTCCAAGATATACATCTTGGATAACTGTATCGAAATCCTCATGTTCAGGATCGGTACAATACAATTTTAACTTTGCTTTTAGCGGTACGCTAAATGTCAAACCTCTTTCAATACATTCTTCAATTGAATATCTCGGTGGATCAATAAAATAATCCAAAAACTCCAAAACGAAATTGTTTCTTGTATCAGTAATAGGAAAGTTTTCGCTAAATACCTGATATAAACCTTCGTTTTTTCTTTCGTCCGTTGTCGAATTCTGTTGAAAAAAATCCTGAAAGGATTTTAACTGCACTTCAAGAAAATCAGGATAATCCAACTGATTTTTTGCTGAAGCGAAACTAATTCTTTTGTTTAATATATTTGAAGCCATTGACTATATAAATTAATTGAACTCAAACACTTAAGATAATAAAAAGGCTTAAGATCCCATCGTGGGGATCCTAAACCCTGTAAGCTAGTATGTTAGATCAATTCTATTTAATTTCAACTTCAGCTCCTGCTTCTTCTAATTGTGTTTTAAGTGAATCTGCTTCTTCCTTAGAAACTGCTTCTTTGATAGCTTTTGGAGAAGCATCAACTAATTCTTTAGCTTCTTTTAAACCTAAACCAGTTAATTCTTTAACTAATTTTACGATTTGTAATTTAGCTCCACCTGGGGATTTTAAAACCACGTCAAACTCAGTTTTTTCAGCTTCACCAGCACCCTCAGCTGCAGGACCAGCTACTGCAACAGCTGCAGCTGCAGGCTCAATACCATATTCGTCTTTTAATATGTCTGCTAATTCAGTTACCTCTTTTACAGTTAAATTAACCAATTGTTCTGCAAACGCTTTTAAATCTGCCATTTTTCCTTATTTTTAAAATTAATTTTAATTATTCTTTTTTACTTATTCGCTTTTTTCTGATAGTGTTTTTACAACACCTGACAGGATATTTCCTCCTGATTGTAATTGAGACATTACTGTCGTAATTGGAGATTGTAATAATGCAATTAAATCGCCAATTAACTCTTCCTTAGATTTAATATTTGCTAATGTATCTAACTGATCATCACCAATATAAACTGACTCTTCTACATAAGCAGCTTTTATTAAAGGCTTTTCAAATTTCTTACGAAATTCTTTTATCAATTTAGCCGGACCATTACCGGTATTAGTAAACATTATCGCAGTTGATCCTTTTAAAACATCATATAATTCTTCAACTTTATATTCAGTTTGCTCTAAAGCTCTTTTTAAAAGGGTATTTTTAACAACAACCATTTTAATCTCACTAGCAAAACACTTTCTTCGCAATAAGCTTGTTGCTTCTGCGTTAAGCTCACTTGCATCAGTAAGATAAAAATGAGGTGAACCTTTAAGTTGATCAACCAGATTGTTAACTATGATATCTTTCTCTTCGCGTTTCATAATCAATAATTTTTTCTCTTTTTAAATAGATTTTGGATCTATTTTTAATCCAGGACTCATCGTGCTAGAAAGGTATACACTTGAAATATAAGTTCCTTTAGCTGCAGATGGTTTTAATTTATTAACCATCCCTAAAAATTCACGAATATTATCAACCAACTTGTTTGGTTCAAATGATACTTTACCAACAGCCGAATGAATAATACCATATTTATCAACTTTAAAGTCAATCTTTCCCTTTTTAACCTCTTCAACTGCTTTTCCTACTTCCATAGTAACAGTTCCGGTTTTTGGGTTTGGCATTAATCCTCTTGGTCCTAAGATACGTCCTAGTTGTCCAACTTTGGCCATTACAGGAGGCATGGTGATGATAACATCAACATCAGTCCATCCTTTTTTAATTTTATCAATATACTCATCCAAACCAACATAGTCAGCACCAGCAGCTTTAGCTTCTTCTTCCTTTTCAGGAGTACATAAAACTAATACTTTAAATACTTTACCAGTCCCATGAGGCAATGTAACAACACCTCTAACCATTTGATTGGATTTTCTAGGGTCAATTCCTAATCGTACGTCAAGATCAACTGAAGCATCAAATTTTGCTGTAGATATATCTTTAACAAGACCTGCAGCTTCTTCAAGGGTATATTCTTTACCCTGCTCAATCTTTTCCAGTGCGACTTTTCTATTTTTAGTAAGTTTTGTCATAACTTCTTTCTGGATATTTTACATTATTTATTACCAGGAAATGCACCTTTTACAGTTATTCCCATACTTCTGGCTGTACCAGCAACCATCTTCATAGCTGATTCAACTTTGAAAGCATTTAAATCTTGCATCTTTTCCTCAGCAATAGTTCTAACCTGATCCCAAGTAACTGAAGCTACTTTTACTCTGTTAGATTCTGCTGATCCAGATTTAAGCTTTGCCATTTCCAATAATTGAACTGCTACAGGAGGTGTTTTTGTAACAAAATCGAAAGATTTGTCAGAATAAACAGTAATGATCACAGGAATCACTTTACCAGCTCTGTCCTGAGTACGAGCATTAAACTGCTTACAAAACTCCATAATATTTACACCCTTAGCACCTAATGCAGGTCCTACTGGTGGAGATGGATTTGCTGCACCACCCCGAATTTGTAACTTAATTAATCCAGCAACTTCTTTAGCCATAATCTAAATTTGTTCTTTAAATTTATTCTTTTTCCACCTGCATAAAACTTAATTCTAATGGTGTTTTTCTTCCGAAAATCTTAACCATTACCTTAAGTTTTTTCTTCTCGTCATTTACTTCTTCGATAATCCCATTAAAACTATTAAATGGCCCATCGATCACCTTTACTGTTTCGCCTACATAAAAGGGAACATTGATTTCTTCATCACTTTCCGCTAACTCATCTACTTTTCCAAGTATACGGTTAACTTCCGACTGACGAAGAGGGGTTGGATTATCGCCTTCAGACTCAAGGAAGCCTATTACATTAGGTATACCTTTCAGGATATGTGTAATCTCTCCAACTAAATTAGCTTCGATTAAAATGTAACCAGGAAAAAAACTTCGTTCTTTACTAATTTTTTTTCCATTTCTAATCTGATAAACTTTTTCAGTAGGAATTAACACCTGAGCAATATACTCCTGTATGTTGAGTCGTGAAATTTCGCTCTCTATGTATTCTTTTACTCTTTTTTCTTTCCCGCCAATAGCACGGAGAACGTACCACTTCTTATCCACTTCAGCCATCTTACTTTCTGTGATTAATAAAACATCTTATAAATTACGTCCATTAAATTTTGGAAACTATAATCCATTGCAAAAATTAATAATGCAATAATTAATGAAGCAACCATAACAACTAATGCACTACTTTGTAAATCAGGCCAAGTTGGCCATGATACTTTATGTATTAGTTCGTTAAATGCTTCCTGAAAGTATAATTTGAGCTTCATGATATTATTTAGTTATTTGCACGGGTGGTAAGGATCGAACTCACGACCTTTGGTTTTGGAGACCACTGCTCTACCAGCTGAGCTACACCCGTATTAAATAAGGGAGATTCAATAAAAAGAATCTTCCTTATTTTATATTTTATTTAGTCTATTAATTCTGTAACCTGACCAGCACCTACAGTTCTACCACCTTCACGGATTGCAAAACGTAAACCTTGGTTTACAGCTACAGGAGTAATCAATTCAACAGTAATAGATACATTATCACCAGGCATAACCATTTCAGTTCCTTCAGGTAAAATAATTTCACCAGTTACGTCAAGTGTTCTAACGTAAAACTGAGGGCGATATTTATTATGGAATGGAGTGTGACGTCCACCTTCTTCTTTTTTCAAGATATAAACCTCTGCCTTAAATTTAGTAGCAGGCTTAATTGAACCAGGCTTAGCAAGAACCATACCTCTTTTAATTTCGTTCTTATCAACACCACGAAGCAATAAACCTACATTATCACCAGCTTCACCTCTATCAAGAATTTTACGAAACATTTCAACACCAGTACAAACAGTCTTACGACCTTCAGCACCTAAACCAATCATTGCTAATTCGTCTCCAGTATTAACAACACCAGTTTCAATTCTACCAGTAGCAACTGTACCACGACCTGTAATTGAGAATACATCCTCAACAGGCATTAACATAGGTTTTTCCATATCACGAGGAGGAATAGGAATATAACTATCAACAGCAGCCATAAGTTCCATTACTTTGTCTTCCCATTGAGCTTCACCATTCAATGCACCTAATGCAGATCCATGAATTACAGGAACATTATCTCCATCAAATTCATAGAAGCTAAGTAATTCACGTACTTCCATTTCAACTAATTCCAATAATTCTGGATCGTCTACTAAGTCAACTTTATTTATGAAAACTACTAAATAAGGAACGTTTACCTGACGTGCCAATAAGATGTGTTCTCTTGTTTGAGGCATTGGTCCATCAGTACCAGCAACCACTATAATAGCACCATCCATTTGTGCAGCACCAGTAACCATATTCTTCACATAATCCGCGTGACCTGGACAATCTACGTGTGCATAGTGACGAGTTTCTGTTGTGTACTCAACGTGAGCTGAGTTAATTGTAATACCTCTTTCTTTTTCTTCAGGAGCGTTGTCAATAGAATCGAAATCTCTGATTTCAGACAAACCCTTTTTAGCTAAAACCATAGTAATAGCAGCAGTAAGAGTTGTTTTACCATGATCAACGTGTCCAATAGTACCAATATTAACGTGTTCTTTGGACCTATCAAATTTTTCTTTAGCCATAACTCTAAATGTTAGATAATTAGATAATTTATAATAATAATTTAATAACTTTTCAACTTTGAGCCAATGATGGGAATTGAACCCATGACCTCTTCCTTACCAAGGAAACGCTCTACCCCTGAGCTACATCGGCTAGGGATTGAGCGGGAGACGGAACTCGAATCCGCGACCCTTAGCTTGGAAGGCTAATGCTCTACCAACTGAGCTACTCCCGCAATTGGATTTAAGCTTGTGGATGCAATTTAAAAACACATTCTCAAACTTATACTCAAATTCAATTTGTGGGGAGAGCAGGATTCGAACCTACGAAGGCGTACGCCAGCAGAGTTACAGTCTGCCCCAGTTGGCCACTTTGGTATCTCCCCAACAATTTTTTATTACCGAGCCGATAGGCGGATTCGAACCGTCGACCTGCTGATTACAAATCAGCTGCTCTGACCAACTGAGCTACATCGGCAATATAAAAGAACGCCGATTTTAGAAATAACCTTCCAAAATCGGTTCGCAAATGTATGAATATTTTATTTTAAACACAAAAAAAACAGTGCTATTTTCATGTTTTTATAAAAAAATTTAAACACCTCTCTGTTTTTCTTTGTGTTTGGTTATTTGACGCTTAATTGCTTCAATTGAAATGTCAACAGATTCTTCAAAACTTTTACTCTTTTTCTTAGCAAAAATATCACTACCTGGAATATCGAGTCTTATTTCGGCTAGTTTGTTTTCTGTACCTTGATCTTTTTCTAATCGTAAGAAAACTTCTACACCGATAATATTATCATAAAATTGGATTAGTTTTTTCACTTTGTTATTAATAAAGTCAAGTAATCTTTTGTCTGCGTCAAAGTGAATTGAATGAATTTTAATGTCCATAGTAACTCCTCCGTTTTTTATGCTCTGGGATGAGCTTGTTTATAAATAGTTTTTAATTTTTTAAATGTATTATGCGTATAAACTTGAGTTGCTGAAAGATTAGCATGCCCAAGTAATTCTTTTATCGCATTTAAATCTGCTCCTCGATTTAATAAATGTGTTGCAAAAGTATGTCGTAAAATGTGCGGACTCTTTTTTTCTATTGTAGTAACCAATGTTAAATACTTGTTTACTATTCTATATACAAACTTTTGGTACAATTTGTTTCCTTTATCGGTAACAAAAAAGTAATCGTGAGCTAAATTCTTAAATTCCTTATCTCGTAACTGAATATATTCTTTTAAAGAATCAACAAATGTTGCATTAAAAGGAATAATTCTTTCTTTATTTCTTTTCCCTAAAACCTTTACTGTATTATTATATAAATCTACACTATTATTTTCAAGATTTATAAGCTCAGCTAATCGTATTCCTGTATTATAAAACATCTCAATGATCGTTTTATTGCGAACTCCTAAGAAATCATTTCCAAATGAATAATCATCAATTAAATTATTTATTTGTTTTTCCTCAATAAATAACGGCAGTTTTTTGGATGCTTTTGGAGAACTTATTTTATCCATTGGGTTTGCATTCACATACCCTTCTCTTAGCAAAAACTTAAAATATGATTTTAATGTAGAAATTTTACGATTAACTGATAAAGCTGATAGATCTTTTTCCATTAAACTTACAATCCATGATCTTATAATTTTATCATTAGCTTGATGAATTTGAGTTCCACTGTCGGCCATAACAAAATCAGTAAACTGACTTAAATCAACTTTATATGATTTAATCGTGTTTACTGAGAATCGTTTTTCGAATTGTAAGTATTTTAGGAAAAGGTTGTTATACATATAGGGTTAATTAAGATTAAAAAAGTAATTCAGACACCAAATTGGATGCAGTATACTTCCCCTATGTATTCTATTCTTCCTTTTGCTGCATTTGTTGAACGTAAATAGCCTTTTTCCTTAGTTCTCTATTTTTAATAGATGGTTTGGTAAATGCCTGTCTTTCTCTTAATTCCTTAACAACGCCAGTCTTTTCAAATTTTCTTTTGAACTTCTTTAAAGCTCTCTCGATATTCTCACCTTCTTTTAATGGTACTACTATCATAATTACATTTGTTTTTTTTTAATGAGCCGCAAAAATATTAATTTAAAATGCACTTTTCAAAAATAATCTACTAAAAAAAAATAAAAAAATAAATTTTAATAATTCTTTAGTGGACTTTATACTAATACAACGCTATTAATCAACGGCTTAAATCAACAGCATCCTAATAAATAAATATACACTATTTTTATTCAAATGTCAATAAATTAATCCTAATTAATACTCAAATAAGGTTTTAATTTATTTAATTCTTCTTTAGATAAAAGGTTATTTTCATGAATTTGTTCAAATTCGGTAAATTCTCCTATAATTTCTTTGTATTTTAAAATGGCTTTAGTTTCGTATTTATTTACATATGGATGTTTAATTAAAGTTTTGAAATTAGCTTTATTTAAATCAATTTTTGCAATTAGTGAAGTGTCAATATTAATTTGTTTGGAAATAGAAAGATATTTTATTGAATCTATTCCGTATACTTCCAATAACTGATTCTTGATATAATAACCTCCAAGCATATCGCGATATTTTATGATGCGATTAGCATACACCTCTCCTATTCCTTTAATACTTACAAGCTGCTCTTTGGTTGCAGAATTGAGTTCAACTAGCATTATGACTTCATTGCTTATTTCACCCTTCTCATCAAATTGAGTAAACTTAGCTGCTTTTTCTATTTCTATATACGGTTCGAGAGCTTTGTATTGAGAATTTTCTATACCATATATTTTAAGGAGATCTTTCTTTTTATAAAAACTACCTCCCTTTTTTCTATAATTAATTATTGTTGATATTTGTTTTTTAGAGAATCCAAGCTTTTTAAGATTTTCATGTGAAATAGTATTAGGATCAAAGTTGAATAATTCATCAGGAACTCTCCATTCTGCTTCATGAAACTTTTTACTTTTCTTTGAAATTGTTACTTTGTCTTTTTTAGGAATTAGCGATTTTTCAAATGCATCAATTTCTGCTTGAAACTCACTATCAAATATTACTATTTCATCTATGGGTTTATTATTCTGATAAATTTTTATTAGAATCAGAATAAACAAAATAATAAGGAGCACAATTAGACCATTACGCTCCTTTCTTGTATATGTAAAATACTCTCTAAATCGTTTTTTTAGCATTTATTAAAACTACTAAAATTTAATTAATCCAATACTATTTAAAAATACTAATGTAATAGCTATTGGTGCAATAAATTTAATTATAAACATAAAAAGTCCAAAAAACTTCATTTTTATAGCTCCTTGATTTGATAATTCATCAGCAACAACTTTTTTCCCTAAAAACCAACCCAAAAAGATTACGATAAATAATGCTCCCACAGGTAATAGAATGTTTGCTGCTATATATTCAAGAAGATCGAAAATAGTTTTATCAAATAATTTGACATCATTTAAATTGCTAAAAGATAATGTTGTAATAATTCCAACTAACCAAATAGATATTGCCCCAATAATAGTTGCTTTTTTTCGTGTTATTTTCAATTCTTCAGAAGCAAATGCAACAACTACTTCTAACAATGAAACAGTAGAAGTTAATGCAGCTACGGCAAGTAAAACAAAAAATATAATAGAAAAGATGTACCCTCCCGGCATTTTCATAAATAATTCAGGAAGAACCTGAAAAACTAATCCTGGTCCAGCTTGTGGATCCATTCCCAATGCAAATACTGCTGGGAAAATCATAACACCAGCCAAAATTGCTATTAGTGTATCTGCTATAGAAACTTGAACTGCAGTTACTGATAAATTGTTATCTTTTCGAATGTATGATCCATATGTAATTAATGCACCCATTCCAATGCTTAATGAAAATGCAGCTTGTCCTAATGCCTCAAGTACAACTCCCCATGTTATTTTAGAAAAATCAGGTTTGAATAAAAATTCTAATCCTTTTGTAGCACCCGGTAAAGTTACTGCTCTTATGCACATAACAACAATTAATACAAACAAGAGGGGCATTAATATTTTAGTGTACTTTTCTATTCCATCTTTAACTCCAGAAAAAACGATCCATGCTGTTAGAATCATAAACACAAATTGCCATAATAAGGGACGAAAAGTAGATGATTTAAAACTTTCAAAAATTATTGTTGTATCCTGATTTTCAAACCCATTTGAAAATGCTTTTACGATATATTCAAGTGTCCAACCAGCAATTGTACTATAGAATGCTAATATAAAAAAGGCTGCAACAAGTCCCATAATTCCAATTAAATACCAAGGCTTTCCTGGAGCAAGTTTTTTAAAAGCACCAACTGTATTTAGATTTGCCCTTCGTCCGATTGTAAATTCGGATAGCATAACTGGAACACCAATAATAAAAATAAAGCTAAGGTAGATTAATACAAAAGCTCCTCCTCCACTTTCGCCAGCGACATACGGAAATCTCCATATATTACCTAATCCTACTGCAGAACCTGCCGTTGCTGCAATTACACCAAACTTACTTCCGAAGCTATCTCTTTTAGAGAAATCTACATTTGCCATATTTATTTGTTATTAAATTCAAAATCGAACAATTTTACTAAAATTGACTTGATTTACAAAATATAGTTTAACCGGAAAAATTCCGATGTTGAGTACTGAGTGACTATATTCCTTTTATAATCTAACAGTTGACGTTGTCAACTGTTTATACAAATATTATAATTTATACCACGTAAGGAGTTATTGAAATGAAAAAGCAGCCTCAAATTTGAGGCTGCATGAAAATATTTTACTGAAGTAAATTTATTAATTTCTATTCTCTGCATTAAGATCCTTAAATGCTTCGAATAATCTTTTAATAAAACTATTTTCAGCTTCACGCATCCATTTTCTTGGATCATAGAATTTTTTATTAGGACCATCAGGATCTTTTGGATTTCCTATTTGTCCTTGAAGAAATCCATGATTTTCATTATAATAATCCAATACCCCTTTCCATGAAGCCCATTGTAAATCAGTATCGATATTCATTTTTATTGCTCCATAACTAATAGCTTCAGCAATTTTTTCTTTTTCGGAACCAGATCCTCCATGAAAAACAAAGTTTACTGGCTTGTCTTTTGTCCCAAATTTCTTTTGTATCAGGTCTTGAGAATTTTTCAATATCTCTGGGCTTAATACTACATTACCAGGCTTATAAACACCATGAACATTACCAAATGATGCAGCAATAGTAAAATTTGGACTTATTTTTAATAAATTTTCATAAGCATAAGCTACCTCTTCTGGTTGAGTATATAGTTTAGATGTATCAATATTTGTATTGTCTACTCCATCTTCTTCACCACCGGTAACACCTAATTCAATTTCTAATGTCATTCCTAATTCGTGGAGTTTTTTTAGAGTTGAAGCAGAAATTTCAATATTTTCTTTTAAAGTTTCTTCACTTAAATCTAACATGTGTGAACTAAAGAGAGGTTGTTTGTTTTTTTCGAAGTATTCAACACCAGCTTCAATTAATCCATCTACCCATGGTATAAGTTTTTTAGCACAATGATCGGTATGAAGAACTACCGGCACATCATAATACTTAGCTAAATTATGCACGTGCTGAGCTCCTGAGATAGCTCCTGCAATACTTGCAGCCTGATTCTCATTAGAAAGGCCCTTACCTGCAACAAAAGATGCTCCACTGTTTGAGAATTGAATGATAACAGGTGAATTAACTTCGCGTGCAGTTTCCATCACAGCGTTTATTGAATTTGTACCAATAACGTTAACTGCAGGGAGTGCAAATTGCTTTTCTTTAGCATATTCAAAAAGATGCGATACTTCATCTCCGAATAATACTCCTGATCTAAATTTTTTTGACATATGTAATTTTTATTTATTGACTATTAATTTCATATTCGAACAATTTTACTAAAATTGACTTGATTTACAAAATTAAAATGAAACAAAAAAGCAGCCTCATTTTCGAGGCTGCTAGAAAATTTTATGTTAAAACTATTAAGCGATATCAATTTCTTTAGCAAGATAAACATCTTGAATCGCATTTAATAACTCAATGCCATTTTTCATTGGCCGTTGAAAAGCTTTACGACCTGAAATTAATCCCATACCACCTGCTCTTTTATTAACAACAGCAGTGTATACTGCTTCAGCTAAATCTGACGCTCCAGAAGAGGCTCCGCCGGAATTAATTAATCCAAATCGGCCCATATAATTACTAACTACCTGATATCTTGTTAAATCAATTGGATGATCAGTAGTAAGCTCTGTATAAACTTTATCATTTGTTTTTGCAAAGTTTATTTCTTTAAACCCACCATTAGCTGTAGGAAGTTTTTGCTTGATAATATCTGCCTGAATAGTTACCCCAAGATGATTTGCTTGACCAGTTAGATCAGCTGCAGCATGATAATCAACTCCATCTTTTTTAAAACTTGAGTTTCGAGTATAACACCAAAGAACTGTAACCATGCCTAACTCATGAGCTCTTTCAAATGCTTCAGCCACCTCAACAATCTGACGATTTGATTCCTCAGAACCATAATAAATTGTAGCACCCACTGCTTTTGCTCCGAGATTCCATGCTTCCTCAACAGTACCAAACATAATTTGATCAAATTTATTTGGATAGGTCATCAACTCATTGTGATTTAACTTAACAATAAAAGGAATCTTATGTGCATATTTTCTTGATACTGCCGCTAATACTCCAAAAGTAGAAGCCACTGCATTACAACCACCTTCAATTGCTAACTTTACAATATTTTCAGGATCGAAATATAAAGGATTTGGAGCAAAAGATGCTCCAGCAGTATGCTCAATTCCCTGATCAACCGGAAGAACTGAGAAGTATCCTGTACCAGCTAAACGGCCATTATTAACCATTTGCTGCATGGATCCCAGAACCTGAGAGTTACGATTGGTTTGGCTAAAAACCTTATCGATATGTGATGGGCCTGGCAAATATAATAAGTCTTTACTTATAGTATTAGACTTATGATTTAACAGATTATCTGCTTTATCTCCTAATAACTCTAAAATTTTATTATATGACATAGCTTTAAATTTAATTGATTGAACACAACAAATTTAATAAATAATTATGAATGAGATTGAAATAGAGATATGGAGTATTAGTAATAATGTGATGGTCTCAAATAATTTCAGAATCCTAAAACGGATATCCAATACCAATATTTACAGTAAAATCATTTCGCCAAGTAAGGTCTCTATTACCAAACACCCATCTTTCTTTTTGTTCAAATGAAGGATCTCGTAGTTTTACTCCAAGGTCGAGTCTAAAAATGAAAAATGAAAAATCGAAACGAGTTCCAAAACCTGATCCTACAGCAAACTCTTTATAAAACTCGTCTTTTCTGAATAGTCCTCCTTCAAACTCATCTGAATTAAGATTCCAAATATTACCTGCGTCAACAAAAAGAGCTCCTTCTAATAACCAAAACATTTTAAATCTATATTCAAAGTTTGCTTCTAATTTAATATCGCCAGTCTGATTTGGGAAACGAGTTTTTGATCCTCCTGAATATGATCCAGGGCCAAGATCTCTAACGTTCCATGCCCTAATACTATTTGCTCCTCCAGAAAAGTACATTTTTTCAAAAGGCAATGATGATGAATTACCATAAGGAATTCCTATACCACCAAAAAGTCTTAAAACAATGCTACTAGATTTATTAATTACATCGTAATATCTAAAATCAAAATCTGATTTTACATATTGTGAAAAAGGAATCCCAAATACGAGATAGTTACCTTCATCATTTTTAGTTGCATTAGTTAACTCACTTACACCCGAAAGAATATTTCCTGAGACTTCAGTATTTAATCTGAAATAATAAAAATCTCTGTTCTTTTTAATATCCTGATTATTAAATACCAGCCCATAGTTTATTACTGAAACTAAGTGATTATCGTAACTACTTTTAAGATATGTAGAATCTATGTAATTTTTAAACTCAGTAGATGCATATGGCAAGTTTACTGCATTTATTTCAAGTAATTTAAAAGAATGTTTTAAAAATCGATTACCATCCCAAATATAACCATATGACATATTTGCAACTGATCTTTGATATTCTAAACGGTCTTGATAATTATATCCAATAGAGATTTGGGTTTTAGGACTATATTTTTTACTAAACCTTTCTCCTTTAAAAATTGGCAACATAAATTTAGGAATAGAAACAGTTATATTTCCTCCTAGCTCAATAGCTTTGTCAATACGGTTTAATTCAAGAATTGAAGTATCTAATGCTTCTACAGCTCCATTAATTCTAAAATCTGTAATCTCTGCCCCGCCAAACAAACTTCTGTGCTGATATAAGAAATTTCCTCCTACTCCTATATTACCATAGGAGTTAGTTCCTTGTAATTCTATTGTATATGATTGCAAATAAAATTTTGTTAACTGAACCTTGGAATCTACATATCCTAAATTAAGACTATCGTTTGCAAGTGAATCTATTTCATCAAAATGTATGTTTATTAATTTGAACAACCTTAAGGAGTTAAGGTGTTTATACGTTTTATTGGTATTGTGAAGTGAATAAAATTCACCTTTTTGTATAAAATTAGATTGAAGAATTACTCTATTATTGATATTATCTTTTCCCTTTGAGATAAATTGAATACTATCAATATAGTTTGTATCTAGATCGCTATAATATTTCTCGCGTTGTGCAAGCGCTTCTTTCTGATCAAAATTTGTAAAAAAACTAACTTCGTTTAATATGTATTTCCTATGACTTGATGAAATAATAGTATTGTTAGGTCCTTTTTCCTGAAACTTTTTGATAACCATCCTAAGTTCAACATCTTTTGTGCGAGAAGAACTATCCGCCTGAAAATGAATGAATTCTTTATTGAAATTATAGTAACCTTTGTTTTTTAAGAATATTTCGATTCGTTTTCTTTCACTTTCGAGAAGATCAAGATCAAAATTATCTCCTATTCTAATTAAAGTATTGACTGTATCAGGGAGAAGAACTGGAGATAAAGCTGAATCTAAACAGGTATAAAGTACTTTTCTAATTTTATATGGTTCGTTAACATGAACTCTGTATAAAACTCGTGCTCGCTTTCTTTTAAATTGGACTAAATCCTCAACAACAGAATTATAATAACCTTTATTATTAAGATATGTTTTTAGATACTCAGCAGATTTTTCCTTTATGTAACTGTCATAAATAACTGGTTTCTCTCCAATTGTTCTTAACCAATTATTAAGTCCCTTTTCTTTTGTATTCTTTTTTGAAGATAAATTATAAAGCCATAAGTGGAATCTTAACCCAAGAATTCTTTTATTAGGTTTTTGTCTGATATAATCTTTAAGTTCTTCATTCTTCACATTTCCATCTTTAACCTTAACTCTATATCTGTCAAGCAAATACTCATCATCGGAAACATGTCTAACAGGACTACACGAAGAGGTAACTACAATTAAGTATATTACAAGCAATATTAATTGATATAACTTTGATTTATGTATCAATCCGAATAATTTCAACTCTTTATTTATATATTTACATTCAATAAATTAATCTTTATTGAACAAATTCGATAATATGCTCAGCAAAAATAAGACTAAATTCATAAATTCCATTAAAAAAAAGAAATACAGGGAACTTTATCATTGCTTTTTTGCCGAAGGTGAAAAACTTGTTGATGAACTACTCCGTTCTAAAATCCAAATTACTGATATTTTATCAACTTCGGAGTGGTTAGAAAAAAATAAACAAAACATACCATCTGAAATTGAAATTTCTGAAATAACAGATGCCGAACTAAAAAAGATAAGTTCGTTATCAACTCCTAATAAAGTATTAGCAATTGCAAAACAACCTGAGTTATGTTACAAGAACTATGAAATTCAAAATGATTTAAGTATAGTTCTTGATAACATAAATGATCCCGGAAATCTTGGAACTATAATTCGAATAGCTGACTGGTTTGGAATTAAGAATATTTTTTGTTCTAAAGAAAGTGTTGATTCATATAATCCTAAAGTGGTTCAAGCTTCAATGGGAGCATTATACAGAGTAAAAATACATTATGTTGATCTGGATTTATTTTTACCTCAATTCTCAGAAATTGAAAACTTCAAAATATTTGGAACATTTCTGGAAGGAGAAAATATTTATAATGTAAAGCTTTGCAATAATGGCTTTATTATTATGGGAAGTGAATCACATGGAATCTCTGATTATATTAAACCGCATGTAAACAAAAAGCTTTTTATTCCTAATTTTCCTGGAGATATTAAAACTTCAGAATCACTCAATATTTCAGTTGCAACAGCAATTATTTGTTCAGAATTCCGAAGAAGATCTTAGGGATCTTATTCAAAATGAAGTGAAACCATAAACATTCTGGAATTCATTTTATCGATCGAATTTGCAAATTGAGGAAAATCGTCTGCAGGTTCAGAAGAAATAACATTTAGTACTCCTACAGAATATTTTATTTCTGTAGAAAATTTAAAATAGGCAAGATAGAAATCCAATCCAAATCCAAGCTCATAATACAGATCAAAAGGCTTTAGCTTGATGTAAATTTCTTCATCTTCGTTAAATTCCTTATTTCGGGCCATATCATTTCTAATATTTATACCTCCAACAGCATAAGGCCTTGTATTACCTATTCTTGTTGATTTATATTTTAAAGTTAATGGCAAGTCAATAAAGGTTGATTCTATTTTCATTTCAGAAACCACCCGTTGATCACTATCATAAAACAGAATCTTTCTTTGCCCCAAAGAAATCCCTGGTAAAAACCTAAAATCAAGATGATCTGTAAGTCTTAAGTTCGACACAATTCCTACATGAAATCCTGGTACTAGGTCATTAATCTCTGGATATAGAACAGCTGAATCGGCACCAAATGTATTCATTGATGGAGTTAGCTTAAAATCCATTGTATTTAAACCTATTGTAAAACCAAAATGAAGTTTTTTATTATCAACATTTTGATAATTTAATACAATTTCTTTCTGAGCTGAAACTTTCAGACAAATGAAAACAATGAATAATATGGTTAATGTTTTTTTCAAATCAGCAATTTAGATTAACAAAACGATAATTTGTATGATATATTATTCTATAAAAGTATCTTTTATTTTTTGGCACTATATATAGTTGCTATTCCAAAACTTAAAAGCGTAAAACTACATTTTTTAAATCCAACCTTCATAAGCTCCTCAATAAATAAATCTCTTTCGGGAAACTGTCGCACGGATTCTGGCAAATATGTATATGCTGCATTATCTTTCGAAACTAACCTGCCTATTAAAGGTAAAATACTTTTAAAATAGAAATTATAAATTTGTTTAACCGGAAACGATTTTGGTTTTGAAAACTCAAGAATAGCAATTTTACCGTTTGGTTTCAATACCCTATGCATTTCAGATAATCCTTTATTCAGGTTTTCATAATTTCGTACTCCAAAAGCAACAGTTACCCCATCGAAAAAATCATTCGCGAATTCAATATTTTCTGAATCTCCTTTTTGAAGTGAAATGATATTTTCCAGATTCCTTTTCTTGATTTTCTCAGCACCAAAGCGAAGCATCTCCTCAGAAATGTCAATACCAATTATTTTTTTGGGATTCAGTTTAAGAGCGGTAATTGCCAAATCGCCAGTGCCTGAAGCAACATCCAGAAGAATTGGATTTGAAGCTATTCCTTTTAAGGTTTTTATCGTTTTTCTTCGCCATATTTTATCGATACCAAGAGACAGAAAGTGATTTAAGAAATCATAACGTCGGGCAATATTGTTAAACATTAAAGCTACTTGCTCCTTTTTGCCCGACTTGTTATTTTTATATGGTGTTAACATCAATCTTCCTTCAGGTATTTTTCTAAAGCAGTATCATACATCTTCTTTATATCACTAACAAAGCCATATGAATTATCGTCGATTCTAAATTCTGATTTTGTAACATGACCTAATGCAGAAAATGGAACTTTTGAAGCAATCATATAATCGAGAAAATGATCTTCATTTGATGGTGAAACTGAAACAACCACTCTACTCTGTGCTTCTCCAAATAAAAATGCATCTTTTCTAACCTCAGCATCAGGAGTAACATCAAAACCAAAGCATTTTACCATTGCAGATTCAACCAATGTATTAAATAATCCACCATCGGCAACATCATGAGCAGAAAGAATTAAATTCTTTTTAATCAGGCCTTTTATCGCTTCCTGAACATCATGCTCTTCTTCAAGATCAAAATGAGGAACTGGAGATGCCTCAATGTTATGAATGTAATTTAAATACTCAGAAGAGTTTATATCGTTTCTTGATTTTCCAATTAAATAAATCATATCACCTTTATTTTTAAAGGCCATACTCATTTGATTGTTTTTATCTTCAATTAAACCAATCATTCCGATTGTTGGTGTTGGGTTAATTGGTTCAGTTTTTCCATCAACCATCATTTGATTATAGAAACTCACATTTCCTCCTGTTACAGGAGTATTAAATTTCTTACAACCATGGCTCATTCCTTTTATTGCTCCAACAAATTGCCAAAAGGCTTCAGGATTGTATGGATTACCAAAGTTTAAACAGTTTGTTACTGCTAATGGAACACCTCCTGAGCATACAATATTTCTTGCAGCCTCTGAAACTGCAATAGTTGTTCCTATTTCCGGATCGGCTTTTACGTATCGTGAATTACAATCAACTGTCATTGCCAGAGCACGATTTGTCCCTTTAATATTATAGATACCAGCATCAGAAGGAAAGTTTGTTGTCATATTCCCAATTCCAACCATACTATCGTATTGCTCAATAACCCATTTTTTAGATGCAATATTTGGACTCTGAAGTAATTTCATCGCTGTTTCCCGATAATCTTCAGGTTCTTTTACAGTATCAATTTTAAATTTCTTATATTCCTTATAATAAGCTGGTTCTGTATATTCACGTTCGTAAATTGGTGCTCCACCTCCTAAAACTAAAGTAGATGCTGGAACTTCAGCAACCAATTCATCTTTCATATAAAAGTAAAGTTTATCTTCTTTGATAACCTCTCCAATAATTTCACAATTTAAATCCCACTTATCAAAAATTCCTTCTACAAGGCTTTCTTTACCTTTCTCAACAACCACTAACATTCTTTCTTGTGATTCCGATAAAAGAATTTCCCATCCCTGCATATTTTCCTGTCGTAATGGAACTTCGTCTAAGTTAATTTTCATTCCATGAGCACCTTTTTCCGACATTTCTGATGTTGAACAGATAATACCAGCAGCACCCATATCCTGCATACCAACAACAGCTCCAGTACTATTTAGCTCCAGGGTTGCCTCCATTAATAGTTTTTCCATAAATGGATCACCAACTTGAACTGATGGTAGATCATCAGCAGAATTTTCTGTCAAATCAGCAGAAGCAAAAGTTGCTCCGTGAATTCCATCCTTACCTGTTGAAGAACCAACAATATAAACAGGATTCCCTACTCCTTTTGCAATGGCCGAAATAGTATCACCTTTTTCCATAATACCAACTGACATAGCATTAATTAATGGATTTGTATTGTAACACTTGTCAAACATTAACTCACCACCTAAAACAGGAATCCCGAAAGCGTTTCCGTAATCACCAATTCCTTTTACTGCACCTTTTAAATGCCATTTTGTATGATCTAGACTGATATCACCAAAACGTAACGAATTTAATTGAGCAACCGGACGAGCACCCATTGTAAATATATCACGGTTAATACCACCAACACCCGTTGCAGCACCTTGATAGGGTTCAACTGCAGATGGATGATTATGTGATTCTATTTTAAAAGCACAGGCTAAACCATCGCCAATATCAACTAATCCGGCATTTTCTTCACCAGCTTCAACAAGTAATTGCTTCCCTGTTCTAGGTAAAGTTTTTAACCACTTTATTGAATTTTTATATGAGGCATGCTCCGACCACATTACTGAGTATATACTTAATTCAGTAAAGTTTGGAGTACGACCCAGGTTTTCTTTTATCTTCTCAAATTCTTCTGGCGATAGACCTAATTGTTCGGCTGTTTTAACAGTAACTTCCATTTTAAAAAACTTTAATCGATTAATAGTTGGTATAAGACTTAGCAAATATAATATAACTCTTAAATTTTAGTAGCATTAAAAATCAAATTTAATAGCATTAAAATTCTTAATAACTCTTGAATGTAACTGTTAATAACAACTAAGAAGAATCAATGTTCTTAATAAATATTTTCATAAGCAATTTTTAGTTAATTTTACCGCATTAATTTAGTTTGAAATAAAATTATTTAACATGAATAGAATAGCCTTAATAACTGGTGCTACATCGGGAATAGGAAGAGCAACTGCAATAACTTTATCGGAAAATAAGTTTGATGTAATAATTACGGGTAGAAGAAAAGAATTGCTTGAAGATCTTGAAAAAGAAATTAAAGAAAAATCATCAAACAAAATACATATTTTAAATTTTGATGTAAGAAATAAAGAAGAAGTAGATAAAGCAATTGAAAGCTTACCTCAAGGGTGGAAAGATATTGATGTATTGGTTAATAATGCTGGACTTGCAGTTGGTTTAAACCATATTAACGAGGGAGTTATTGATGATTGGGAAAGAATGATCGATACCAATATAAAAGGATTGCTTTACATGTCGAGAAAAGTTTTGCCAATAATGACAGAAAAAAAACAAGGACATATAATTAATATTGGATCAACCGCAGGAAAAGAAGCTTATGAAAATGGGAATGTGTATTGCGGAACAAAACATGCTGTTGATGCCATAACTAAAGGCATGCGCATTGATTTATTAAAACATAAGATTAAAGTAACTGCTGTGAATCCAGGAATGGTTGAAACCGAATTCTCTTTGGTAAGATTTAAAGGAGATAAAGAAAGAGCAGAAGGTGCTTACAAAGGTTTTACTCCACTATATGGTAAAGATATAGCAGATGCAATTTTATATGTTGTAACAAGACCAGAGCATGTTTGTATTAACGACATGATAATTACTGCAACAGCACAAGCAAATTCATATTATAAGGTTTCAGAATAATTAAGATAAAAGGCAAAAGTCATGAAAAAAATTATTATAACAACATTATTACTTCTTGCTATTTCTATTAATAGCATCTTTGCATGTACTACTGCAGTTATATCAGGAAAATATACTGAAGATGGTCGTCCAATTTTGTGGAAACATCGAGATTCTGATTATTTTCAGAATAAACTCATGTATTTCACAGATGGAAAATATGATTACATTGGCTTAATAAATACAGAAGATATTAAAGGCGAACAAGTTTGGGCTGGAACAAATTCAGAAGGATTTTCAATAATGAATGCTGCATTGTTTGATGTAAACTTAAATTACAAAGGTGATTATAGAGATCGTGAAGGTTATGTTATGAAAGCAGCACTTCAGCAATGTGCAAACCTCGAAGATTTTGAAAAATTTTTAAATGATTTACCTATACCTAAAGGTGTTGCTGCAAGTTTTGGAGTAATTGATGCTAAGGGTGGAGCTGCTTATTACGAAACAGACAATAATAAATTTGTAAAGTTTGATGCAAATGATTCAGAAGTTGCTCCTAATGGATATATCATTAGAACCAATTATGCCTTTACAGGAGTAAAAGACAAAGGTTACGGATATATCCGTTATGAAAATGCTCATGATTTATTTTCTAATGCTTTTGCTACAAACCGATTAAACTTTCAAACTGTAATTACTGATTTTAGTAGATCGTTTTACAATTCTCTTTTAAATGTTGATTATAGAAAAGAGGTAGAAAACAATAATTATAATGATGAATTTATAAATTCCGGCGATTTAATTTGTAGAAACGGCTCATCTTCAGCTGTTGTTATACATGGTGTTGAAAAAGGAAATTCACCGAAACTTACCGCCATGTGGACAGTTTTGGGATTACCATTTACAACAGTAGCAGTTCCTACATGGGTAAAAGGAGGAAAGAGCTTGCCTCATATTCTTATTGCGAATGAAAATGAAAATGCACCTCTTTGTGATATGTCCATTGATTTAAAAAAGCAATGTTATCCAATTGAAAGAGGTTCGGGATATAAATATTTAAATATTTCAACCTTAATTAATAGTGAAAACACTGGAATTCTTCAGAAAGTCGAATCTATTGAGAAAGTCATTTTTAACAAGACTAAAAGTAAAATTAAAGAATGGAATAATAAACTAGAAGAAGATAAAATTCAAGAGTACTATAAATGGCTTGATGATTTTGTAATTAATGAGTACAAAAATATTCTTTTCTAAAAAATAGAATTAATAATACACTTTATCATCCCGTCCCGAAGGTTATAGGGATGATCGTGGATCTCTTTAAAAATCATTTTAAGAGTTTCCGGGTCGAAACCAAAATGACAAAAGCATTTTACATGCTATTCCTTTTTAATTTAAATTTAAAACTATGGAATTTTTTAAAATAATTAATATTGAGACTTCACAGGAATGGATTCAGGAAAATATCACTATTGATAATCTTGAAAAAATTACTGAAACTAATTTTGCGATTGAAATGAAAGGAAATAATGCCTTAATTGGGACACTTTGGGGTGAATTTGATTTAAGTTACGACAAAATAAACGGTGGAGTTCGTTTTGCTTTAACATCTTGTCCAAATGGTTTGGCCTGGACTATTACTACAGGATATCCACCTGAACGCAGTAAACTAATAATTCATGCAACAATAAATAGAACTCAAAAACCGCAAGAATTTATTGATGAAACGAATGACTTTCTAGATGACTGGGAAACTGGATTACTTAAATTTTTCAAGGAAATAAACTAAAAACGAGAAATATATCCAAAGTGGATTTTGGCAGCTTGTATTTCAAAAGGATTTTCGAATTGCTTTCCTAAGGCGTAGCTTAAAGAAAAAATTCCTGCGCGCGTATCAAAATCAAGACCTATACCAAATCCCCAAGGGAAATCTTCGGTTGTGGATTGAACTACGTTTTTGTAATAATATGCTCCATTCCAAAAGGCATAAAACGATGAGTTTTGTTCAAACAGGTATTTGATTTCTATTTTTTGCAAAGAATATATAGATGCAAAAAATATACTTTCATCGAAGCCACGTAATGATTTTGCACCCCCAAATCGGTAGAGTTCATTTTCATAAAAAACAGCTTCTTTATTATTATCCGAAAAATGATCTAAATAACGAGTCACATTTCCAAAATGAAATACAAGATTATTATAAATCGGAAAATAAAAATCAAAATCAAGACCTGCTTCAACCTCCAATGTTTTATTGTCTGTATTTAAACTATCGGTTAAATGATCGGAAATAGTACTTTTTTTGATACCAGTTCCTCCAAATAAATTCAATACAATACCTTTTCTCGGATTATACCTGTAATCCAAATCGTTTAAATAATATGAGGCTCCAAAAATATTTGATGTAACATCGGCATAATTCATTGAAGTTGTAACATTATCTTCTCCAATTTTCGATGAACTTTTGTACCGATAATATGCTTTTATATACTCATCATATTCTAGGAACAAACGTAAACCAGTACCAGCATTTAAAGAAAGGTAAGTAGAATCCTTTTTATACAATCCGAAATCGGCGTCCAAACCAAGATTTGATCTGAATAAGTATGGATACATAAACCCAAGATCAAGCTTTTGAGTTGAAGACTCCTGCTTTTCCCAATTTAAAAATATCTCTTCTCCTTTTCCGAAGGGATTTACAAGATTTAAATTTAATTCACCGGTTATAAGCAATTTACCGGTTTCTTCATTTTCCGGGAGGAAACCAATAATCCCATTAAACATATTGGCTCTTTTATTTTGTAAATAAAGATATAAATCCACCGTCTCATCACGAAATTCAATTTCAGGAGGTTTTATTTCCGATAAAAATCTTAAATCGTTAATCTTTTTTGATATTGAATTTATTTTTTCTTGATTAAAGTCTATTCCCCTTTCAATTTGCAAAGTCCTTTTTAGGTAATTAAGTGAAATTTTTGCATCACCCTTTACAATAATACTATCAATTGAATAAAAATCTCCTTTCTCAACTATTAGTGAAGTATAGAATAAAGAATCTTGAATTTCAAACTCCTGTGGATTGACTTTCACAAATGGATAACCCGAGTTTTCGTAATAGGATAAAATATTACTAATCAAGCTTTGCCATTCATTTAAACTAACAACACCTATTTTTTCCTTTTTTACATTTAATGTTTCTTTCAAATCTGAATCCAAACGAGACAAATCAAGATCGCTCCAGTAATATTTTCTTCCAGTAAATAATTTTGCTTTAACTGTAAGCGAATCAAAGATTATACTATCAATAGAAGCTGCTATAAATCCTTCATTCTGCAATTCTCCAATAAGAAGATTTAATCTACTCTGTATCTGAGCGCTATCTCCAATATAATTTTGATATGGATTTAGAATTTGCTCTGGTGCATCAGAAGTGTCAAGTAGAATCAAATTGTATTCTTGCCCTGATACTAGTTGGTGCGAAAACAAATAAAATAATAGAAAGAATATGTTAAGATATCTTTTCAAGATTTTGATTTTATAACAAATATATACAGATAACTTTGAATTAAGTTGTTTGGTATATCAGAATAAGAAAGTTTTTGCGTAATTTTTGGCTTTCCAAATCCAATACAAGTTGCAAGTTCAAAGTTAATTTTTATTCTCAAAATTTTGAATAAAGAATAATCATGCTTCGCATTGTCATCCTGTCCCGATAACTATCCTTTAGGTTAGCAAAATGTCATTCCGGACGAAATGAAATGGAGATCCGGAATCTATTACCTAAAAAAGAGATTCCCGCCTTCGCGGGAATGACAATAAAATTTAAATGTAAAAATGATTTCCTATTGATTAAAAAATCCTTGATCTTGAAGCACTTTCAAAAATACATTTGAAAAATAAAGGTTATCAGCTTTTTTATAGCGATTATCTGTAAAAATCTGTGCTAATGATTCTTTTTGATTTTCTTCCAATAAAGCTTTAGTAGATTCTAGTGATTCTTTTTCAGCATAAATACGATCAATATCTTCAGCAGAATAATCTTTGTATGTTTCGTAATGCACAATACCTTCCAAAGGTAAACGATCTGTTAATTCTGGAGTCTCATCTGGGTAACCTACAACAACTGTTGTTATTGGTATTACACCTTTAGGTAAATTCAATATCTCAATAATTTTGTCAGCAGTATAGGTTGTTGTACCTAAATAACAAATTCCCATTCCTTTATCTTCAGCCGCAATACAACAATTTTGTGCAACAAGCATAGCATCAATTACAGCGTTTGTAAACCATAAAAAATTATCGTAACCAGGCTCAGCATTTCTCTGTTCACACCATTTATTAAAACGGTTTATATCGGCACAAAAAGTTAAAACAACAGGAGCTTGAGTAACCATTGGTTGATTAAAATGAGTTGGTGCCAGCTTCTTTTTCATCTCTTCATCGCGCGTAACAATAACAGAATAAATCTGCATATTACCGGATGTGGATGCTCGTGTACCGGCTTCAAGAATTTCCTGTAAATCTTTTTCTGAGACAGCTGTATCTTTATAATTACGTATCGATTTATGATTTAAAATTGCATCTATCATAGTTATTAATTATTAGTTAATAGAAAAGTACTTTTTTATAACATTAAGCTAATTATAGTCATCAATAAAGACATGGAAAATAAATATTAAAAAATCTCAAAAGACAATTAAATCTCAATGACAGCAAAACCAAAATCAAAAACTAGTTTGAACATTTTGTTATTTGTTTTTTGTTATTTGGTGCTTAAAAAAATGTTTGACTTTATAAATGACACCAACTAAATATTTGTTTTTCAATTCCTAATTATCAATTTGAAATTTGAAATTCGTAATTTGAAATTATTTTGTTGCAAACTTACAAAAAAGCACATAGCAAACCCGATGATTATTATCAGTATTTTTTTAACTTTTTGCTTTTTTCCTAAGCTGTTAAATTTTTAAACATATACCAGAAACTAATATACAAGTTTACCAATTTACATTTCACCAATTCACCATTTCACAATTTCACAATTCTACCTATTCACCATTAAATAAATTGCAGAATATTATTCCATAAAAAGCATGTAAATTAGAGATAAAATCTGAATCGATTTAAGTTACTAATATGTTCGTAAAAATGAGATTTAAAATCTTGTGTATCCAAAAATTTAATAATACATTGACCTCCCTTTTCCTTATAAATTAAAACAGGAAAAATATTTCAACAAACAACAATTAACTCAATACAAACCTAAAAATTTTTATTATGAAAAAAC
>Ga0209692_10000470_pt1 | contig 94162 bp, 89 predicted proteins | sample tdDd472_FD_187129 | JGI IMG/M metagenome (GOLD analysis project Ga0209692, IMG submission 187129) | Marine sediment microbial communities from the Atlantic coast under amendment with organic carbon and nitrate - tdDd47.2 (SPAdes)... | ecosystem: Environmental > Aquatic > Marine > Coastal >...
CTGAACCACCCGTGATCAATTAAAACTGTTACCGAGCTGCAAAATGGCACCGAAGTGTGATCAGCATGGATGAGAACAGGCGATCAGCTTCGGTGAGAATGAGCGATCAACTTCATGAGAATACACAATTCCAGCATTCATAGGAAACTGTAGCGGCACTGCGTCCAAAATCATCTGCAAGCATGGCATCAATTTCAGGGTGAGCTAATAAAAGATCAATAGTTAGATTAGACGCATAATGAAGTGGTGTCATCCCAATATCATCACGTTCATTTACATCATAATGCTCTAATGCCAGCTTAAGGGCTTTTACATCATTATTTTCTGCAGAAGTAAATATATTAGGAATATCTGGGGGAACGACTGTTCCTTTTTGTATATGTAATCTAGGCTTCGGCATAGCCATGGGGCAATACGTCCTCTATTAATATTTTAATAATTTCTTGTTCTTCTTCGATAGGATCTGACGTATGCCGAAGTCTTACGGCTTTATTCATATTGGCATCGGTTGTATGATAAAAATACTGATTAACCACATTAGAAACTGAAAATTCAGGTTGCTTTTTTCCGTCTATCAAATAAGACAACTCGCCCGGCATTGCTGATCCGGTTTCAGGGTCTTTACGCCGCCAAAGATGTAAAACAAAACTATGACAATAGCCATAGTTTTCAACTTCTTCACTATTAATGCCGCCTGCCAAGGGTGATGTTAACCGTGCGCTGATTGCTTCAGATATCACCCATTCTATTCAATTTTTTTGGGTATCTCCCCATCAAAAAAATATCTGGCTGGAATATTTACAGCCAACTTTTACCTGGGCAAATGAGCATTCAATCCAAATTAGATTAATGGACATTGAACGCAGCAAGTTTGCCCTTGAAAAATCACTGAATTTGGAGCTAAAAAAATGAATACACCATTTTTAAAACGGACACTTCCTTGGATGAATTCAGGACTAATTGGTTCTCAAACTTATGCAATCAAATTATTAGAGCCGCAAATCTCCCAACTTACCCAAATCCATATCAATAACCCTGATGACGATATAAACACGCTGGGGCAAGTCGCCTTTCAATTTGATTTGGCTGCTGCGCATGATGACTTATTTGCCTTAAAGGTGCGGCGTTCAACTTTAAAGCTGAAAGACGACCTCCCTTTTACTGCCTTTGGGGTACATAAGAATGCCGGAATTATTGTGATTGCCGGTGGTGATATTTCTCATTTAAGCATTGCCAGCGTTAAAAATAATGGCAAGCAAAAGTTGAATAAGCACCATAAACAGAGTCATAATAATGACTTACAACTCATTGCGCTGATAAAGTTCTTAGCCAGCCAAGCAGCGAGTGAAGATTTTAATGCTTCTCAACAGCGCACCGATTTACCCAAATCCAATGGTGACGAACAATGACTTTACGCGCATCCATTTACGCACGCTATTCCAGTAACCTTCAAAGTGATGCATCCATTGAAGATCAAATTCGGCTTTGCCAGGAAAAAGCCTATTCAAAGGAGTGGAAAATTCATCAATATTATAGTGATGCCGGAATTTCCGGTTCATCATTAATACGTCCTGGTATCCAAAGCCTGATGCAAGCCGCCATGAATGGTGAATTTGATATTTTGCTGGCAGAAGCTTTAGACAGATTATCCCGCGACCAGGAAGATATTGCCGGATTATTTAAACGTATGGAATTTGCAGGTGTTAAAATTATCACCCTTGGTGAAGGTGAAATATCCACACTACATATAGGTCTATAAGGCACGATGAATGCCATGTTCTTAAAAGACCTTGCCGATAAAACCCGGCGTGGTTTACGAGGTCGGGTCGAACAAGGCAAATCCGGCGGCGGTATTGCTTATGGCTATAGCGTAGTCAAAAAAATCAATGCCAAAGGCGAAATTATCAAAGGCGATAGGGAAATTGACCAAGCACAAGCGGATATCATAAAACGTATTTTCAACGAGTATGCTTATCAAAATAAATCTCCCAAAGCCATCGCTGCGCGGCTTAACGAAGAAAAAATTCTTGCCCTATCCGGCAAAGCCTGGGGACAATCCACCATTAACGGCAATAAAAAACGCGGAACAGGCATTCTAAATAATGAACTTTATATTGGTCGCATTATTTGGAATAGACAGCGTTTTATCAAAGATCCTGATACGGGAAAGCGAGTGACACGTCTGAATGATAAATCCGAATGGATTATTAAGGAAGTCCCTGCCCTTCGGATTATTTCGCAAGAACTTTGGGCTGCTGCCAAATTACGACAACAAAATTTAGAGAAAAAAGGCACAGGGATAAGAGCCAAAACCCGCCCCAAATATCTCCTGTCCGGTTTATTAAAATGCGGTTGTTGCGGCGGCAGTTTTACTAAAGTCAATACACAGCGTTATGCCTGTGCGAATGCTTACGATAAGGGTAAATCGGTTTGTTCTAACCGAAAAACTATTAAACGTGAAAAACTGGAAGAAACGGTATTGAATGCTTTGCAAAAACATTTAATGCGCGATGAGCTATTAACCGTATTTTGTGAAGAATACACCAAACAGATAAATAGTCTTCACGCCGCCCAAAATGCCGTATTAAAACGCCAAAAACGTGAAGTAGAGAAACTTCAAAAGGAAAAGGATGCCTTGGTTAAATCATTGCGCGAAGGCATACCGGCAGAATTAATTAAGGATGATTTAATCAAGGTAAGTGCGCAAATAGAAGAACGTCAAGAATTTTTAGCCACGAAAGAAAAAGAGCCGCGCCCATTAATTCATCCTTCTATGGCAAAACGGTATCAGCAGGAAATTGTTGATTTGCGCGAATCTTTAAATAAGGAAAGCAGTCGAGGCGAAGCCATCGAACATTTAAGAGCACTGGTTGAGAAAATCGTGCTTAGTCCAAAAGCTGGTCAAAAAGAATTATCGATAGATTTATATGGTGATCTGGCTGGCATTTTAACCATTGCAGATGAGGATCAAAAATTGAATAAAGAAACTTTGAAAATCAAGCAATTTAGAAGACTTATTGCCAATGACAATAAATCTTCTAAAGAGTCGATTGAATTGGTAGCGGGGGCTGGATTTGAACCAACGACCTTCGGGTTATGAGCCCGACGAGCTACCGGGCTGCTCCACCCCGCATCAGAATGTCGTGTATTATACGGTCTAAAAAATTATTTGCAAGCTTTAATTTTTTAGTAATCTTCGTATAAAAAATGACATATTTTTCTGCTATTTTATCTCTTTTCATTTAAACAATTAATATTATTATTAATTGTCAATATTAAGAGTTCCAAAATAACAACAAGGTACTGTTTACAACAAAAGTACTTTGATTGGTAGCGGGGGCAAGATTTGAACTTACGACCTTCGGGTTATGAGCCCGACGAGCTACCAGGCTGCTCCACCCCGCATCAGAAGCCGCCATTATACGGTTTACTAAAAAAATATCAAGTTTTTTGAATATATTTTTACGGTAATTTTTATCAATATCATTAAGGCACTGATAAACAAATAAAAACCAGATAAAATTCTTGATTTTTTATATGATGTCGATTAAAAAACATGCATTGAATTCCTTAATTTATTTATTTAAGAAGGCAAAATAAAAACTAGACAAAATCTGGCGGTAGATAAAATATCAACAATCCTCAAATATCAAAATATATCTAACCAACTAATATTGCACTGGTAATAATATGAGAGTCACTTTGACTAAATTTACCTTCAAATTTTTTTCTTCTAGTATTTTTACGATGGGAGGAAAAGTGGAAAAAATATAAAAACTTCCCTGTTCAAAATCCAGTTTGATAGACACGATCGAGAAATCAAAAAATTCTTCAATTAAAGGGAAGAAACATTTATAAATACTTTCTTTAGCACTAAAAATAATGGTTTCAGCGAGTGGTGGATATTTCTTTAACCTAGAAAAATCAGTTGACTTCGTAGCGAGGTTCACTTAAGTGCCGAAGGTTAAGGATTTTATAGGTTATTTTGGGTTTTCTTGTAGTCACCCTACTGGTGAAGTCAAAATGTTCTGGAAAATCCTTAAGATTCAGTGCTTAAGGGGACCACAGCAGATGGCAACTGATTTTTCTAGGTTTAAAGCTTCCAATTCATTCAGAACAAAAACATGATTATAAATTTCTATTGGAATTGGATTGGCAAGTTCAACATCAATACCTAGGCTAAAAATCCCCCCATTCCCAATGACAGCCACAGCCGCCAGGCATAAATCTTGGCAGTGAGAAATACTTCCAATAAATCCTATTGGCCATAAAGGCTGTCTATAGCTACCGGCCATTATTGCTGGCACATTGTGACACCCTGCTATTTCTAGCGCTAGGTGAGCACAATGTCTACCCGCTCTAAACTCACGTTGTCTCTTTTCAACTGAATTTGAAATTAATTGTTCTTCCTCGGCAAAAACCGGGGTTTCCCACATCTCCCTAGTGGCAACACAGGTAGTAACTTTAGAAGTAATCAACTCTGAAAAAAGAATCAATACCACAGCCCACCAATATGCCAACGCGGTTTTTTTAGCAATATTTGATAGTCTTTTGGCGATTGAAATTGATTATAAAATGAGTAATCTATATGTGGATCATAATTTGCTCTAATACTCATTAAACGCTCTACCCTATCATCAACGTCTGGATGAGTTCTCAACATTGAAGGCTCAGAGCGACTTTTTCCAGGAAAAAATATTTGTTTAAACAATGAGTCATTTTTGCTCTCTAATCGTTTGAGTGCCATGGCTAAACCTTCTGGATCTCCTGTTAAACGGGCTGCTTCCATATCCGCATTAAACTCTCTGGTACGAGATAAAGTCAACTGTAGTAAGGAAACAAAAGTTGGAGAAAGAATCAGAATTAAAATAATTGTCCACGAAATACTGACTAATCCTAATAGGTAAAATGGTATACTAACCACCAGAACAACAATCCCAAATAGAGCAAAAAAACTCACGACACGATTAATTATGTCGGCAAAACCCATAACCACCATATCATTGTTATAAATATGGCCAATTTCATGCGCCATTACAGCAACCAATTCCCTTAAAGATAGAGCTCGGATTAAACCATCTGTTAGCGCAATAGCAGGATTGTTTTTATTTCCTACGGAAAAGGCATTCATTGAAGTACTGGGAATATAATAAATTTTTGGAAAAGTATCTAAATGAGCGCGACGTGCTAATTCAGCTACTATTTGATGTAAATCCCATGCCTGAGTGACAGTAAGAGGTCTGGCCCGATACCATTTCATCACCACCTCTGGAGGTACTTTGGGACTTATAAGTAAGAGAAAAAAACTCAATGAAACTGCCCATATAATGCCCTCACTTCCAGCAATAATCCATCCCAAATAAATTAAAATAAATGCCATAATCAGAAATAATAATAAGGTGTGAAGTTTATTTCGGATTTTATGGGCGTTTAATTCAATTTTATTGATCATAATTTGTTAAAGCTAAATATAGCTATCCTTTGGCTTTAATATTGAGTCGATTCACTAAAAGTCAAACAAATAAAATAATTAAGCTTTTATTTAATAATCAACCATATCGGTGTTTTTTGCTCTCCTAATCGACCTAAATATTGACGTTTTTTAAACTTTCCATTAGGTTTGCGCAAAGGATCGGTTTCCACGACAGCATAAGCAGCAAAGGCAATTCCAGTGTGTAAACCGACCTCTTCCAGTAAGATTTTTGCTTCGTATTGACGCCATTCCTCTAAATATGATGCTCCTTTGGCATGTTGATAAATTTGCCAATCACTTATTTTATATTTTTTCCAACGCTGTTCATGATTTTCGGGTGCGTCGCCAAACCAACGAATAGTCGTTTGCCGAATTCCTCCAAGTTTCCGCGCTTTCAGACCATATCCTCCAACATGAATACGTTCATTTTTTATCTCTGGAATAAGATTAACATGATAGGAAAAACGCAATTGATCAAAACCTTTTTTGGTCCTTTCTTGAGGTACGTCTGCAGCAATATAAAGCCATTGTTTATCTGCAATCAAATATAAACGGGTTTCATTTATTAGCGGTAGCATGTCTAATTTTAATGCCTGCTGCCATTCTTTCCCTGAAATTTTACCGTCGATTAAGGGAGTATTGGTATCAATCCGGGGGATAATATAAGCAGTTTCATGATCAGGAACAATTTGCTTAGAAGCATATTGTGAGCGTAATTTTTTTATGTCTATTTCTTCAGGAAAGTCTTGAAAACCTTTTGGCAGTCCAGCTAAACTTTTCCAATCTTGATAATCATAATTGGCTAATTTTTTTTGATATATTTTTTGCATAGTGGATTGACTAGCAGGCATCGCTTTTGTGGGATAGACTTTTTGAGCCTGTTTGTGTGGCCGTGGAGAATCAGCGAGAATTTGCAAGGCTGTCTTACTATATTTAGTGGTCTTTGCAATTGTTTTTTTGGGACTTTTCTTTTGTTCTACCGGCTTTTCAACCCGCCTTTGCTCAGCGGTATTCGTTTTTTGGGGCTCCTCAAAATCGATATATTGAGATAAAAATCGTTTAATATCCTGAGCAATTTCCTGATCGAGCATATAGTATTTGAATGCTTCAAATGATTTAAAGCCCGTATATCGAGCCCAATCCAAATTAATAACAATAAGCACAACTAAAACCAATATTATCATTATAAGGCTTTTGTTCTTTTTAACTGTTTTATTAGCATTCAAGTTTGGAAAGGCGTGCGGATCAACTTGATGTTCTTGGGCGATATATGCATCTATCCTAGTTTTTGCCTCGGTAAGATCACATCCTGAAACCGAACGATAATATTTGATTGCCGCTATTTTTTGACCAGCTAATAAATATTCTTTTACTTTTATTTGCTCAGCAGGCGCGATATTTTGCATTTTCTTCCCTAAACTTTTATGGTTTTCGTAAACTAGTATAGTACAGGTGCATTAAAACTAGGAATTTAGGAAGTTAATGTCTTTAACTTAGAAGAGATAGTGGAGTTTTTAGATGCCCATATCCGAAGGTTTTGATATGGGAATCCATATAACGATTATTTATTTTATGCTTTTTCAATCACTAATAAGTTAGTTTTACCCACCATTAGATCCAGAGACATTAGCAGACGTTTAAAAACACTATGTTGACGATAAGGTAAGTTATGTTTTTCACAGACCTCTTTAACCGCAGGCTGCATTTTTTGATATTGGCTCAGGGGTAAAAATGGAAATAAGTGGTGCTCGATTTGATAATTTAACCAACCATGTGAAAAATCGACCAGGTTTGAGCCGGTTTTATAATTAACACTGCCTATAATTTGTCTTAAATAAAACTCCCCCTTACTATTAGTGGGTTCTTCAAAACGATAAATGTCAGCAGCCGAATGATTTGGGACAATGACTAAAAAGGAATGTAAATTAGTAAATAATTCAGCGATTAACGAAGTGTATAGTACATTTAATACGGCTTCTATTCCCAAAGGCAAAAATAAGAGTGGTAAAAAGACAAAACGAAAGAAAAAATAAGGCAGATAAAATTTAAACCATAAGTCTCTACCGTCTTTGGCAAACGGATTCCAAGCATCCGCTCGAATAAACGAATCATTTTCGGGAAGTCCTTTTTTTCGCCGTTCAGCGTTTCCCAAAATTTTTAGTGTATTTGGTGCATAATAGGCCGCCTTCCAAATACCGGCAAAAAGAATCACAATAGAATAGCGCAACCACATAGGTAGATTTGAGTTTCTTAACCACTCCATATTATGTTCAATATGGTCCGGATCATCTTTTTCACCCAAATGATAATGGTGCATATTATTATGTTCTATTTCCCAAGCTTTGGGATATATCCAGTCTAACCAGTCAATAATTCGTCGCCAACCTTTGGCAAATCCTTTACGTGTATAATGTTTTGGTACACCAGGAACTCTATCATATGCACCATGTAATACGGGATGCGTGACATTAGCCCAACGACCCACATTAGCAATGCTAATTAATAAAGCAGAAATAGGATTAAAAGGTACTAACCATGCGGTAGCATAACCGAGTAAAGCACAGAGTCTTCCCCATAATTGCATTTTTTTTAGGTGTTGGAAATCTTCCGTAGTGGGAGGTCCGATTTTGGCTCTCACTGCGTCAATATCTTCAGCCAGTTGTTTTTTATCAACGGCAGCATAATCAATAGTCATATTATTCCTATTATTTGAGGGATTTAAATGAATTTTCGGTTCAAGAAAATGAAGCGGGATCTGCGAGAACTCAAAGTTGCGCTATATTATAAGGGCAATAGGAAAAAATCCTTAACATTTATCAAGTAATTCATTGGAGAATTGAACAATTATTAATTGGTTAATAATTGAAATGGGTGTTATTCGTAAACTTCTAAAATATAAAACAAGTTAAACCCTTCGGAAGAACGTGCTGGACCAATCACTTTTGCCGCATGTAAATTTTTTTGCCCCTGAGCTTCTAAAATGGCTTGTTCTTTTGACTCCACTAAAACCACGTTGGTTTCGGGGCAACGATCGCGTTTTAACCTAGGCATATTAAGAACGGCAAAATGCTCTCCAGCCACATTAGCCTGTGGATGGGCATCCAAATAATAACCTTTCATTGTGATTTTACCTTGAATTTATGTATAAATGCTAAGAGTGGATTTCTAATCAAACTAGAAATTAAAAAGCTACAACCTGCTACAACAATGATGGTAGCTCCTGCAGGGAAGTCTGGTTGATAGGAAATAACTAAGCCACTACTGGTAAAAAGTAAACCCAGAGCAATCGATAAGGCGATTATTTTATGTATAGAAAAATAATATTGACTAGCAATCGCAGCAGGAAGCGTTAATAAAGCGATAACAAGAATTAACCCCACCACTTGGATCAATAGAACCACCGTAATCGCCACTAAAACTAAGAGTAAGGTATAAAAGAATTTTGCGTTAATCCCCCGAGTCTCAGCAAACTCATGATCAAAAGAAATGGCAACTAAGTATCGATAACAGACTAAAACAATAAAAATCAATATCAAATCAAGCGCAATCATTAAATTTAACTCGGCATTTGATACGACTAAAATATTACCAAACAAAAAAGATAATAACTCAGTGTTATAGCCAGGTGTCTGAGAAATAAACAAGATGCCACTAGCCATACCAACAGCCCATAGGGCACCAATAATCGTATCTTCCTGCTGATTCCAATTTAATTTAATATAGGCAATTAACAAAGCCGAAACAATTGCCGCGGTTAGGGCTCCTACCAAAGGGTCGACTTGATAATAAATGGCTGCTCCCATTCCTCCAAGTACAGCATGAGCTATACCTCCTGCTAGATAGCTGATACGATTGACCACAACGAAAGGACCGATAACTCCGCAACCTATACTGGCTAAAATTCCGGCAATCAGTGCATTTTGTAAAAACTGAAATTGCACTAAAGAATTAAAAAATTCGCTCATTTCATTAAACCTTAATGCTGATGTCGGTCATGGGAACAGGAATGAGCATGATGAACTTCACTAATATGTTCGCCATAAAGCTTTTGTATAGTGACATTATCAACGGGTTTAGCTTCATGTTTTAATAGGGTTTTATTTAAACAAAAAACCCGATTAATATATTCTGAGACAAAAGAGATATCATGCGAAATAACGATAATCGTCATACGCTTATTCAGTTCTTTAAATAAATCAAAAATATCCCGCTCAGATCGCTCATCTATATTTGCAGTTGGTTCATCTAATAAAAGTAATTTTGGTTTTCCTGCTAACGCTCTAGCAACCAAGACACGCTGTAATTGGCCACCTGATAAATCCGAAATAGGTCGATTTCGATATTCCCAAGTATCGGTTTCAAACATAGCTTGTTCAACAGCTTTTTTATCTTCAGCCGAGAAGAATTTAAAAAAACCATTTCGTCCGAGACAACCGTGTAAAACCGTTTCATAGACTGTAATGGGAAAATCTCGTCTAAAATTGGCAAACTGTGGAACATAAGCAATACTTTTTTTGGCTTTTGTACCGGTTTGCCCAAATAACTTAATTGTACCCTGAGTTGGTTTTAATAACCCCAAGAGAATTTTGATCAGCGTAGTTTTTCCCCCGCCATTAGGGCCAATTAATGCAGCAAAATCTCCTTCATTCAGCTGCAAAGAGACATTCTCTAACACTCTCTGAGCTTGATAAGAAAAACTGATATTATCCACATCTACAATGACTGACATTTTTTAAATCACCTAATATAGCGCTTGTTTTACTTTAGAAGCGATATCTTGCATATTCTCAAAATATGAATAGGCTAATGGATCAATGCTTAATAGTTTGGCTTTAACGGCTTCAGCTATGGTGCGAGCTTCTTTTTGGCTAAATTGTTTTTCCACAAGGATATACTGCACATCCCTTTTACTAATCCCATTTAATAGTTGAGACAAGTATTTAGCAGACGGTACTTTACCTTCTTTTTCAATCGACACCTGTTCTAATTGATAACGTTCGGCAAAATGCCCCAAAGCCGGATGAAATATCAAAAAATGGTTCTTTGAATTATTTGTGAAAAGTGCTTTTATTTGAAAATGTAACAGGCTTAATTTTTCTTCAAACTGCTGATAATTTGCTTGGAACATAGCCTTTTGAGAGGGATAGGTTTTCGCCAAATTTAAATAAATAAATTTTGCATGTTGCTTAACTAAAAGTGGATCTAACCATATATGTGGGTCATGCTCATGCTCATGCTCATGCTCATGCTCATGCTCATGCTCATTATTATTTTCACTGTTTAAATTAGTTCCTGCCACTTTTTTTAATTCATAACCACCTGTTTCTATAGGAGCCACAATCTTGGTAGATGTTATTGACTTTAAAAGTTGTTTTTCAAAGGATAAACCAATACTAAAAAATAGTTTGGCATTTGCCAATGCCGCCATTTTTTTCTGGCTCGGTTCATAAGTTTCTGGAACTTGACCAGGCTCTACCATCACCCGCACATCAACAAAATCACCCGCAATTTGTTCCACAAAAAATTTCTGCGGTAAAATGGATACAAACACTATATTTTTATCAGCAGCATATAGCGGAACTGAGAAACTAAAAAAAACAATAAAAATGAGTCGCGAAATTTTGTGGGTCATATCAAAAACTTTTCTATCCAATATTACGAGTGATATATAGTATCATTTTAATTACTAAGAGACGAGGTGAAATTGAAAAAATGACCTATTCTGAGAAGTTTTTATTAGATATTAAGATGTGAAACTATGGACTCAAACCTAGGAGTTCTTATCATATCTGACTAAATAAAATAATTGTTCACTGAAACATGCTGATATAGGGCAAAATAGACCTACCATGATCATTCGAGGCTACCAATACTTCAATATTGGAGAAGTCATTAAATATACCATTTAGGATTTAAAATATCCTCTTAATACTTTTACCTTTTTAAACAAATCTAATCAGTCTACAAATTTATATGGCTATTTCATTAGCTTTTTTAATTCTTTTAATATTTTCTTATCTGAAATCACTACAGTGTATTTATTGTACATTCCACCTTCTGATTTATAAGTAACATCACATTCAGTTCTAAGAGAGCATTTAGGAAATGTGATTTTACCATCAGTAACTATGATACCTGGTGAATAACTACCAGAGTCCATTATGACTTTATATTCAACGGTATGGCCTCTAATCGACAATACTTTTACATTACTATAGTCTGAAGAGCAAGAGGATAATAGTCCAATTAGAATTAATGTAATGAAAGTTATTTTCATAGTGTTTCCTCGCATTGTAAAAATTCATTTTGAAATTGCAAACCTGATAATAATATTAGCTTATTACGAGTAATATTTCTCCAATAACATATAATACAAAGAGTTGCTAAGGTAACTACACATAAGGGACGAAAGCAGCCTTTTTACTATTATTTATAATTTACAATTACTATAATCCTTATATTAAATTTACCAGACTGAGTAAAATTTTAACCATTAAGATGCCCTGGGAAGTTGAAACTTGAAAGCAGCACCTCCTTTTTCAGATGCCTCTGCCCATATTTTCCCCTGATGTTTTTCAATGATTTCCTTACAAATGGAGAGTCCCAAACCGGTACCTTTAATTTTCGCTTCACTATTACTACTCTGTACAAAACGTTCAAAAACCGTATCATATTCACCGCAAGGCACACCTATCCCCTCATCATGTACAGCCAATTGTATATTATTATCAACCGATTCTAGTTTAAGGTATATTTTTTTACCTTCGGGAGTAAATTTTATGGCATTGGATAAAAAATTCACAATCACCTGAGCAACACGTAAACGGTCAAACTTTCCCAATAGTTCTTTTGACGAGCAATGCCATTCTATGCTGAGGCTTTTTTCTTCCATTGCGGCTTCCATTTCGACAATGCAATTTTTTGAAACCATGCAAATATCATTGCTCATAATATTTAACTCCATCTTGCCAGCTTCTAGTTTGGCTAAATCCAATAGATCATTGAGTAATAACAGTAATCGATTGGCACTTTCATGAATATTTGCAAAATAACTTTTTAATTTATCTTGATTAACAGAATCATACTTTAGCAAGCCAAAGCGAGAAAAACTTAAGATCGCATGCATCGGTGTACGCAGCTCATGAGACATGTTCGCCAAAAAAGTTGATTTACTATGATTGGCTTTTTTCGCATTTTTCATTGCTTGCCTTAACTCTTGAGTTTTTTTCGCCACTTCCCGTTGTAGATTATCTCGACTATACACAAGCTCTTGTTCAGCTTCTTTACGCAATTCAACCTCATGTAACAAACGTCGCTCACGTTGGCGATTATGATTCCATAATTGTGATAGATCATTCACCGATTGGGATAAATTTAGCAGTTCAATCGCGCTGTATTTGGACATCGGTCTGTTATTAAGGATTACGCTATCATTTTGCTGGAAATGGCTAAGATCATGATTAATTCGTTGAATTGGTTTTATGACCAACCAATGAATGAGTAAAAAACTCACTAAACCCACTACAATAACTACTCCCAACACTAGATAGCTTAAATAGTTAACATGTTTATCCACTTGTTGACTGATTAAATCCGTTCGCCAATGAATAACAATATATCCAAACTCTTCCCCCTCCAATACCACAGACTTTCGCCAGACTACAAATTGTTTTAAATGCAACGATTGCTCACGACTCCAATTAGCCAACTCCTTGTGATCATAAGAAAAAATTGAGATGGATAAAATACTCGGACTAGTCGCTCCTACTTGCTCTACAATAGTTTGTAAATGCGGAATATCTTCACTAATAATCCCCTCCAATGCGGCTTGAGCAACTAGATTTGTAGTCCTTTCACTTTCAGCCTCAAGCAGCTGGTTTAGATAGCTTGTTTCAATATTACGAATAACTAAGTTGGCTCCAATGGCAAGCAATATAATGACTAAACTAATCGAGACAAGAACTTGTTTTACAAGCGACCAACCACGGCTGTGAAATGGGATATATCGTTTTACAGAAATAGCACGAGACATTTTTAGCTACTCAAAAAATTGTCGGTTATTTTCAATTGTCATTCTGGTTAGTTTATAGTCCGAATCCGAACCAGCTACAAATCCATCACGTTTCAATCGTTGTAAAGCATTTTGATCATTAAAGCTTAGGAGAGACACTTGGATTGCCTTAAATACTTTTTCATCAAGTCCAGCTCTAGCCAACCATGGTTTAAATACGTTCGGATAAGTTGAAAGAATCTTAAACTTCACTCCTTTTTTTTCAAATTTTCGAAGCGTTCCTTCTTTAAAGGAACCAGCATCATAGCGTCCTGCCGAAACCAAAGCCGCAACGCTATCATGACGTCCTAAATAGTCAAAAGTAGCCAAATCTTTAGCTTTTATCCCATTTTCTTGTAGTCGAAATTGAGCAAAATATCGTCCAGTCGTTGAATTTTTGTTCCCAAAGGCAAATCGTTTTCCTGCCAATTGGGCCAACGAATCGATGCCACTATCTGCTTTAACCACAATTGCACCACTAAATTTTTTTTGTTGTCTATTTTTTTCGTTAACTAATATTTTTATCTTTGGATTTTTTTGTACCGATAATACATAAGATGCCGGTCCAAAGCGGGCGAAATCAACCTTTCCATTAACCAAGTTTTGGATTGATTTTTCATATGAATTAGTGATTTTCAATTTAATTTTGACCGTTTTTTTTAGTTTTAAAGCTAGGTCTTTTTCTAATACATTTAAAACAGGTCGAAATTGTTTTACCATGTCTGAAGGCTTATCCGAAGTATAGAGTCCAAATCTAAGCTGAAGATCAGCCATTGCGCTAAAACTAGCGATCAATAAAGAAAAAAAAATTATAAAGCGTTGAGACATTAGTTAATTCCCTTTTTATCCTCATTCCTAATTTTTCGGCCTTAAATTAATAAGAGCTGAATTAATAAGGGTTGAATAAATGATAGAACATAAATGGAATAACACCAGTTAAAATTAAACATCTTTATTAAGGGAGGGATAGAATATAAATAGGCGTTAACAAAGCCCTATTAGATATTGAAATAAGTTTATGCCATTTTCTCGAAGATGTGAAAAAAGCTGATTTTCTTAAAAAGAAATGACTAAATCGGTGAATTCAAGTGGAGGGCACTGCTAAAAAATGAGAGGAATTTCTAAGAAATATTGGGCGGTGACTTTGCCAGCCACACCCCGGCACACGAATCAGCTGCTACCGTTGCTTCCTTCCGGACCTGGCGGGGTTTACAGCCTATCGTTGCGGGGGGACCAGCAAAGCTACCATAAGAATCGGCATTATACCGATCTGTATCAGCGAACACAAATAATATTTCAAGAATATTCACCGAACTTGCAGCGTGGGAATTTTAGTGTTTATTTCAGTCCCAAAACATCCTGCATATCATATAAACCAGATTGCCTATTATCCAGCCAAACTGCCGCTTTTACCGCACCATTGGCAAAGGTCATTCGACTGGAAGCTTTATGGGTTATTTCAATTCTCTCACCGATATCTGCAAACATAACCGTATGTTCACCGACTATATCACCAGCGCGAATCGTTTCAAAACCAATAGTTTTTCGGTCGCGTTCACCCGTGTTTCCCTCTCTTCCATAAACAGCACATTCGGATAAATCTCTATCCAGTGCATCCGCAACCACTTCTCCCATGCGAAGGGCGGTTCCAGAAGGGGCATCGACTTTATGGCGATGATGGGCTTCAATTATTTCAATATCAACATCATCTCCCAAGACTCTGGCAGCCATATCTAATAATTTTAGGGTTAGGTTCACTCCAACACTCATATTGGGTGCAAAAACAATAGCGATTTTTTCGCTAGCTTTTTCAATTTGTTGTTTTTGCTCATCACTCAATCCCGTTGTACCAATAACCATTTTAGTACCATTTTCAAGGCAAACTCGAAGGTTTTCCATGGTCACTTCAGGTCGGGTAAAATCAATCACCACGTCACTATTTTTTATTACTGCCTGCATAGAGTCGGATACACTAATATTTTTACTACCAACACCAGCCATTTCACCAGCATCAACCCCAATAAAAGAGCTACCTTCTCTTTCTACAGCGGCTGCTAAACTAGCCGCTTCAGCATTGTGGGTTGCTTCAATTAAACATTTTCCCATTCGACCAGCTGCACCGGTCACTAATATCTTTGTCATAAATTTCCAGTTTTCTTATTTTTAACGTAATTATTTTTTCGACCTACCAACTAAAATAAGCATAATTTTGTTCTTGTAATTCCATTATATCAGCAACCCCAACATCGACGACTTTAGCAAATGCTAACATGTCATCCTTTTTCCATTTCAGTGAAGTCATGGTGCGATTACAAGCATGAAATTTAACACCTTGACCGGCCAGACTTTTAACTTTCTCTTTAATCGAGTCATCGACGGGACGAATCGGATTTTTAGCAATTACATGGATTCCTTTGCCAAAACATGCCACAACAATATCAATATTATCTTCGTATTTAGCGATCATTGCCCCCACTGAACCCAACACATGTTGATGATATTCTAGATCGGCTTCATTTAATTGGTAAACAATGAAATGTTGGGGAGGATCGCCCGGAAAACGGTCTTCAGAATTTCGTTCTTCATCCGGTATCTTATGGGCATGGGAAGTCTGGGCCAAACCTAAAGCAACGCCTGAACCTGCCGCAAATTTCAATAACCAATTTCGGCGTGCCCCGTCAGTACTTTTTGAATTTGTCGACTCCATCAACAAATCATTTTTTTTAGATGTCTGGATCTTGGAATCTTTTACATTTTCGTTCAAATACGAGTTAAAAAAACGACTCAAATATTTCCTTATAGCCATGTATTCCTCCAAATTTTACATACAATTGTTGTCACTAGCACATACTCAAGCAACCTAAAGACGAGGTTGCTTGGGTATAAGACCCAGTCAATGAATTTTCCCTTTCATTGAGAATTCGGCTAGAGCCTTCTTGTTTAACTTTTCATATCTTCAAAAAAGTTTTTGACACCATCCAACCAAGAATGAGACTTGGGACAATGACTTTCTTTTCCACCTTTTTCAAGGGTCGTTTGAAACTCTTTCAATAGTTCTTTTTGTTTTGAACTCAAATTCACGGGTGTTTCAACACTAATGCGGCACAATAAATCTCCTTGCAAACCACCTCGCACGGATTTTACGCCTTTACCACGCATTCTAAACATTTTACCCGTCTGAGTTTCCGCTGGAATTTTCAGATTTACTTTTCCGTCCAAGGTAGGTACATCCAAATTTCCACCCAAGGCAGCAGTTGCAATATCAATTGGCACTTCACAATGAAGATCACTACCATCACGAGTAAATATAGCATGAGATTTTACATGGACATGAACATATAAATCACCTGGTGGTCCACCGTTTTGCCCTGCTTCACCCTCATTGGCTAAGCGAATTCTATCTCCATTATCAACCCCAGCAGGAATTTTAACCGATAAGGATTTATGTTCTTGTAAGCGCCCTTCACCATGACAAGCATCACAGGGGTCTTTAATCACTTTACCTGCCCCATGACAACTTGGACAAGTTTGCTGAAGCGAGAAAAATCCTTGTTGAATTCTAACTTGACCTGCACCGTGACAGGTTTCACAAGTATCAGGAGAAGAACCAGGTTTAGCACCGGAACCAGTACATTTTTTACATTGAATAAAGGTAGGGATCCGAATCTTAACGGTGGTTCCGTGGACAGCTTCTTCAAGTGACAATTCTAAGTTATAGCGTAAATCAGAGCCACGATAGACACGTTCTCGACCACCACCGCCGCCACGACCACCAAAAATATCACCAAACACGTCACCAAAAATATCACTAAAATTGGCTCCACCTGCTCCATGGCCACCCGCAGAATTATCAACTCCGGCATGTCCAAACTGATCATAGGCAGCACGTTTTTGGGCATCTGATAATACTTCATACGCTTCTTTCGCTTCTTTAAAATGCGCTTCAGCATCTTTATTATCAGGATTCCTATCGGGGTGGAATTTCATCGCCAAACGACGATACGCCTTTTTTAACTCAGCATCACTGGCCGTTTTATCGACCCCTAAACATTCGTAATAATCACGTTTTGACATTGCTTATATTCTATTTTTTTTGCAGTATTAAAAAAACAAAAACACAGGGAGTATCGACCACCCTGTGTTCCATTCAAAATAATGAAAATCTTAAAAGAGACAACATCTCTTATTTCTTATCATCATCCACTTCTTCAAATTCGGCATCGACCACATCATCGTCGCCACCGGCTGCCGCATCAGCCGCTCCTTCTGCACCCGCAGCACCTGCCCCTGCTGCACCAGCACCTGCAGCGCCGGCTGCACCATCTTGAGCATACATGCGCTCGGCCATTTTCGCTGAAGCATCAGTCAATGCTTTAGTTTTGGCTTCAATATCGTCTTTATCATCACCTTTAATGGATTCTTCTAAATCTTTAACCGCTTTTTCAATGGCTGCTTTTTCATCGGCTTCGATTTTATCACCCATTTCTTCCATCGATTTAGTGGTCGCATTAATCATGTTTTCAGCCGTATTTCTTGCTGTGACTAATTCATGGAACTTACGATCTTCTTCAGCATGAACTTCGGCATCCTGAACCATACGATCCACTTCATCATCCGATAAACCACTAGAGGCTTTAATGACAATTGATTGTTCTTTACCCGTTGCTTTATCTTTAGCCGATACATGTAAAATACCATTCGCATCTAAGTCAAAGGAGACTTCGATTTGAGGAGTTCCTCTTGGTGCTGGAGGAATATCAGCCAAATCAAAACGGCCTAATGATTTATTGGCAGATGCAACTTCACGCTCACCCTGCAATACATGTACAGTTACTGCAGTCTGATTGTTATCTGCAGTAGTAAAGACCTGAGAAGCTTTAGTTGGAATGGTTGTATTTTTATCAACTAGCTTAGTCATCACTCCACCAGCGGTTTCAATACCCAATGATAATGGAGTCACATCTAATAATAAGACATCTTTAACATCACCACCTAGTACACCACCTTGAATAGCAGCACCCATGGCAACCGCTTCATCTGGGTTAACATCTCTGCGAGGTTCTTTGCCGAAGAAAGCCTGAACTTCTTCCTGAACCTTAGGCATACGTGTCTGACCACCAACCAAAATAACGTCATGAATATCATTCACGGATAGGCCTGCATCATTTAATGCCACACGACAAGGATCGATAGAACGCGTAATTAATTCATCAACCAATGATTCCAATTTCGCTCGACTAACTTTAACATTTAAATGCTTAGGACCAGAGGCATCAGCGGTTATATAAGGTAAATTAACATCTGTTTGTTGAGTTGTGGACAATTCAATCTTGGCTTTTTCAGCCGCTTCTTTTAAACGCTGCATAGCGAGTGGATCACCACGTAAATCCATCCCCTGATCTTTCTTAAACTCATCGGCTAAATAATCAATTAAGCGCAAGTCAAAATCTTCACCACCTAAGAAAGTATCACCATTAGTGGACAATACTTCAAACTGGAATTCACCATCAACTTCAGCGATTTCAATAATAGAAATATCAAAGGTACCGCCACCTAAGTCATAAACCGCAACGATTGAGTCACCTTTGGCTTTATCCATACCATAGGCCAAAGCAGCAGCAGTAGGTTCGTTGATAATTCGTTTGACTTCTAAACCGGCAATTTTACCAGCATCTTTAGTTGCTTGACGCTGAGAATCATTGAAGTATGCAGGTACTGTAATAACCGCTTCGGTTACTTCTTCACCTAAATATTCTTCTGCCGTCTTTTTCATTTTCATTAAGACTTGAGCAGACACCTCTGGTGGTGCCATTTTTTTACCATTGGCTTCAACCCAAGCATCGCCGTTATCAGCCTTAACAATTTTATATGGCACCAATTTAATGTCTTTTTGTACCGCATCTTCGGAAAAAGTACGGCCTATTAGACGCTTTACTGCATATAACGTATTGGCTGGATTAGTCACTGCCTGACGTTTGGCGGGTTGCCCAACTAAAACTTCATCTTCTGTATAAGCAACGATGGAAGGTGTCGTTCTATCCCCTTCAGCATTTTCGATAATGCGCGTTTTTTCGCCATCCATTACCGCAACACAAGAGTTAGTAGTACCTAAATCAATACCAATTATTTTTCCCATTTTATATAGTTCTCCGCAATTTTTGTTCGTTCTATCAGTATAGGTTTAACTGAAAATCCCAATGTTCAATAAACTTGGGACAGAATCATATTTTTCAAGTGGTTATTTGTATTCGCAATCCAATTTGGTTGATTCCTATTTGGCAACCATAACCATCGCTGGACGCATTAAGCGATCATTTAAGGTGTAACCTTTTTGGAAAGCCGAAACGATAGTATTACTTTTCGCTCCTTCTACTTCCTGCATACTCATGGCCTGATGAAATTCGGGATTAAAAACATCCCCGACTTCCGGTGCAATTTCTTCAATACCGACTTTTTCCATCGCCGCAGACATCATATTTAAAGTCATATCCATGCCTTCCAAGATTTTTGCCGTGACATCATCTTGGTTCTCTATTTCCTTTACAGCTTTAATCCCCATTTCCATGGAGTCTTTAACAGGTAATAATTCATTGGCCAGTTTCTCTATACCGAATTTTCGAGCATTAGCAATTTCTTTTTCGGTACGACGACGAACATTATCCATTTCAGCCTTGGCTCTTAGGGCAATATCCCAATTTTCATCAGCCTTTTCTTGTGCTTCTTTAACTCGTTTAATGAGTTCTTCAGCCTTTAAGGCAGCCATCTCATCAGCAGCTTCATGTTCATTTTCATTTTGTTCAGCTTTACTCTGCTCAGTTTGCTCATTCTTATCTTCCGCTTCATTGCCAGTGACTTCAGCACTTGCAGTAGCACCTTCTTCAGCTAGCTCTTGTTGCGCTTCCGCTTGAGCCTGATTATTCTCTTGAGACATATATCTATCCAAAAAATATTTAACAATAAAATTATTGACACAAATATAAGGGTTAAATTTCTCTGTTCAAGGCTGTCGTCAATAATTTTGCGGTTATATCAACAATGGGGATAATTTTGTTGTATTGCATACGGGTCGGACCTACTACCCCCAACACTCCCATAGTATTTTCATCGACTTGATAAGGCGCAGCGATAACCGAGCAGGCTTCTAGCGGTTTATAACCAGACTCCCGACCAATAAAGATTTGTACACCTTGAGCCACATTAATATGATTTAAAATTTCTACCATTTGCTTTTTTTCATGGAAGGCCTGAAAGATACGATGCATCTTGTCCATATTATCCATTTCAGAATAAAGCATTAAATTGGTTTCACCACTTACCACCAGATCATTTTTTTCATCACTTGGATCGTTAAAGGTATCTTGTGCAAGTTTAATTGCTTGTTTCATTAACCCATCCATATCCTGACGAGATTGCTCCATTTCAGCGAGCAAATCTTGTCTTACATCAGCCAAGTTCTTACCCGAGAAGGTGGCATTCAGATAGTTGGCCATATGATGTAAATGTTCACTGGAAAAATTTTCTTTGACCTGAATAATCCGATTTTGGATTTCATCATCACTTTTTACAATAACGACTAATATCCGCCCTTCGGACAAAGGCAAAAATTCAATATGTTTTAGAGCTAACAAATCTCTTGGAGGTGTAACCACCACACTGGCCATACGAGTAATATCAGATAGAGTTTCTGTAGCAGACTGCAAAAGAGTTTGGTGGCTATGTTCAGCAAAATCATGTTTTAGTTTATTAACTAAATCACCAGAAATAGGCTGAACCGATAGGAGTTTATCGACAAACAGACGATAACCTTCAGTGGTCGGAATACGGCCAGCCGATGTATGCGGTGAATGCAATAAACCATTTTTTTCCAAATCTGACATAACATTGCGGATGGTTGCAGCACTCAACTTTAACCCTGAAGATTCTTGCAATAGCTTAGAACCGACCGGTTGACCATCATGAATGTATTTTTCCACCAATATTTTCATTAAGTGGCAGGAACGTTCATTTATTGTCGTTTTATTTGACATTGACACAACAAGGGTTAATTGATGAAATTTGTTATTGTTTTTAATCTTTTTGTTTAATAGGGGTAAAGCGGTGCTTTTCAAGCACAAAAAAAAACAAATAGCTTAGATATCTACTCAGCATAAAAATGTAGCGTTATAATGGCCAATAAAATCGACTCATAAAAATAAAATTATGCTTATACAACTGATTATTAAAAACTTGGCTATTGTTGACTCATTAGAATTGGAATTTGACCAAGGTCTTAGTGTTTTGACTGGGGAAACTGGAGCCGGGAAATCCATTCTTATTGATGCTCTTGGGCTAGTTCTAGGAGATCGTGCCGATTCAAGTATGGTGCGCCATGACCAACAACGTGCCGATATTACTGCGTGTTTTGATCTGAGTAATTTTGCCAACATACAACAATGGATGCTCAAAAATGACTTACTAGATGACTCCGGAGAATGTATATTAAGGCGTTCAATTAATAGTAATGGCCGTTCACGCGGATATATTAATGGCCAAGCCGTTCCATTACAGCTATTGCGCGAACTAGGAGAACAATTGGTTAATATTCATGGCCAAAATACTCATCAGGCGCTTCTGCACGCCGAAAACCAACGCCAATTATTAGATGCCTATGGGAAACTCACGCCTCTATTGAACGATTGTAATAAACTATTTAACGATTGGCGAAAAGCGAACAAAGAGTACCAACAATTGCAGGAAAACAGTAGCGATCGAATACAACATATCGAACTATTAAATTTTCAACTAAGCGAATTGCAACAGTTTGCCCCTCAAGAAAAGGAATTAGAGGATTTAGAAGAAGAATATCAACGACTTAGTCATGCCACCCAAATAATGGAATCGTTAACTAAGATACAACAAGATTTAACCGAAAATGAAAACTATAGTTGCCACCAGCTTTTATCTTCGGCAACACGAGAATTGGAAGAATTACAACAATTTGACAATCATCTGGAAAATCTTAATGAAATTATCAATAATGCCTTAATTCAAGTGGACGAGGCAGCATCAGAAGTTCGCCATTATTTAGCCAGCCTAGAAGCCGATCCAGAACGCCAAAGTGAATTGAATGAGCGTATCAGTGCCTATTATGACTTGGCTCGTAAACACCAATGCGAAGCCTCTGCCCTATTCCAGAAAATGCTCAGTATTGAAGCCGAATTAAAACAAATTGAAAATTCGGACGAACACTTAATAGAATTAGAGCAAAAAATATCCAAGCTCCAAAATGATTATGTTAAGCAGGCAAAACAACTGACTAAACAACGTCAAACTCATAGTACTAAACTCGCCTCTCAAGTAGAACAGCATATCCATGAATTAGGGATGCAACATGCCAAATTTTCCATTCATTTAGAAACTTGTAGCGATCAATCAAAACCACTCAAAGGCGGCTTGGAACAAGTCAACTTTATGGTATCGACAAATCCTGGCCAGCCTCCTGGTTTAATGTCAAAAATTGTTTCAGGTGGTGAATTATCTCGAATTAGCCTAGCAATTCAAGTGGTAACCGCCCAGTGTAGTGATATACCCACTTTAATTTTCGATGAAGTCGATGTAGGAATTGGTGGCGGCATTGCCGAAATGATTGGTGCCAAATTAGCTATTTTAGGTAATAAAGCACAGATTCTATGTGTTACTCATCAACCGCAAGTGGCAGCATTCGCCCAACAGCACTTTATGGTAGAAAAGAGCGTGGCTGATACGAATAAAACGATTAGCAGCATTTTGCCCTTAAATTCCGAACAGCGCGTGGATGAGTTATCACGTATGCTGGGTGGAATTAAAATCTCCAGTAAAACACGTTCTCATGCTCAGGAAATGTTGAACCAAGCACAAAATGTTTAGTACCCCCAACTTTCGTAGCAAAAATGCTGCCATCATTTGGATGTTGTGCTTGGCACTGGCCTTGGTGTGTATTGACTATTTTGCAGGACCAGTCACTACCTCCAAAGGTTGGAAGTTAGAAGTACTCTGGTCACGCATTGAAAATATTGTCTCGATACAAAAAGACAATCGAGGACTTTTTGTGTATTACCGGGACAATAATAATACTCATCAAGGCTTGTTTTACAATTTTACAACTGGAGCAAAAGAACACTTAACGAGCACCAATATTAATAAAAAAATAAAGACATTTGTGTTATCCTCTGATATGGTCCAGTTTGAGGACGGTTCTGTAGTAAAAATGGAAGACTCAGGACGACAAGGGCGCTTAATATGGAAAAATAATAATAATTCAGAAACCATAGTTCGTCGTTTGCACAAACCCTCTGCATTAATTAAAGATAGTAAAAACAACCTCTATCTTATCGAGCACGGACGCAACAGGATTCTAAAAATAAGTCATGAATAGCAAAAAAATACTCCTTTTATTTTTTATTATTCTTATTATTTTCCCACCCCATTCTTTTGCCTACGAAAAAGATATTCTCATTGGTGTATTAAGTCATCGAGGTGATAAAGCCACATTTAAACATTGGTCAGCCACCGCAGAATACTTAAGTAATACTCTCAATAAAACCTTTCGAATTGTACCTTTAGATTTTAATCAAGTTGATGAGGCAATCAAAAAAGAAAAAGTTGATTTTTTGATAGTCAATTCAGGAATCTACGTAAATATGGAGGTGAAGTATCGCATTTCTCGTCTAGTAACCATGAATAATCTGGTTAACCATCATTCTCTCAATGTATTCGGCGGAGTGGTTTTTACCCGTAAAGACCGCAAAAAAATAAATAACCTCTCGGATATCAAAGGTAAAAGCTTTATTGCCGTTGACGAAACATCACTGGGAGGATTTCAAATGGTATGGCGGAAACTCAACGAACATAAAATTAATCCGTATAAGGATTTTTCCAAAATAGCCTTTGCGGGTATCCACGATAACGTAGTCATGGCCGTATTATTGGGCGAATATGACGTGGGTACTGTTCGGACTAATATACTAGAAAAAATGGCTGAAGATGGATTAATCGACCTGAGTGATTTTAAAATACTTTCACCGGTTAAGCACGATACTTTTCCGTTCTTACTCAGTACCCGCTTGTATCCCGAATGGCCCTTCAGCAAACTGCCTCATACGTCGAATCAATTAGCCCAACAAGTGGCGGTCGCATTATTAAATAAATCCATTCCCCATCCCTCTAACGACAAACGTTTTTATTCCGGTTGGACCGTACCACTGGACTATCAAGAGGTTCATAAACTATTCCAAGAATTAAAACTAGCCCCGTATAATAAACGCACGCCATTTACCCTCCGAGATATTATTCGTAAATATTGGACCTGGTTATTAGCGACTCTTATATTTATTCTCAGCATGGCCATTATGAGTTCTTGGGTGTTTAAGCTGAACCGACAATTAAAACGTTCAAAAGTCGATTTAGAACGCCAACATGATTTAGTACTAAACTCAGTATGCGATGGTATTTATGGAGTAGATACAGAAGGCCATTGTACCTTTATGAACAAATCCATGGTCAATATGACTGGCTGGCAACCCGAAGATCTGATTGGCAAAAAACAGCACGAATATTTACACCATACCCATCCAGATGGTACTCCTCATCCCTCCGATGAGTGTCCGGTTTATCATACCTACCACGATAATATTACTCGTTTTATTGAGGATGATGTATTTTGGAAAAAAAATGGTAGTTCATTTCCTGTCGAATACAGTAGCTCATCAGTTCGAGACAGTAGTGGTAAAACAGTTGGTAGTGTAGTGGTTTTTCGTGATATTAGTGAACGTAAACAAGCCGAAGAAGCCGCTCGAAAATACCGAGCTGATTTAACCCATATGGCTCGTATCAATACCTTGGGAGAAATGGCCTCTGGTATCGCTCATGAACTAAATCAACCGTTAACCGCAATCGCTACCAACGCCTTTGCCTCCATCCAAATGTTAGAATCCGGTAGTGCCAACACCGAAAAACTCATTGATATTTTAGAAAAAATAAACCACCAAGCCGAGCATTCCGGCGAAATAATCCGCCATCTCCGTCAATTTATACGTAAAGAACAACCAGAGCGTTCCTTAATCGATCTCAATGAGTTAATTGAGGATGTCCTATTAATGATAAAACCAGACATTAACCGATCAGATGTAAAGGTTGTACGTAAGTTTGATCTGCATTTAAAAAAAGTTCTGGCCCAACCTATTCAAATCGACCAGGTTATCCTAAACTTATGCAGAAATGCACTCGATGCCATGAATGATACACCGACTGAAGATCGGATACTCACTATTGCAACTCAATCAAGTGGTGATAACGCGGTTATCGTATCTATTGAAGACACGGGAAGTGGCGTCAAACAGGATATTCGGGAAGGTTTATTTGACCCTTTTGTTACCAGTAAGGCTAATGGAATGGGTTTGGGATTATCTATAAGCATGGGAATTATAGATGCCCATCAAGGCAAACTTTACCTTGATTCGAAACCAAGCATGGGAGCAATTTTTCGCTTTGCCCTACCAATAAATCAGGAAAATAATAATAAATGAGCAACGCAGCAACTGTTTTTATCGTAGATGATGACGAGGAAGTACGGAGTGCTTTACAACTTTTAATGGAGTCTGTCGGTTTACCTTCCGAAACCTTCAGTTCAGCCCAAATATTTTTAGAGCAATTCGATTTAAATCGCTCTGGCTGTATTATCGTCGATGTACGTATGCCCGGTATGAGTGGCTTAGACCTACAAGCCCAACTAGCAACTGAAAAATTACATCCGCCAATAATTATCATTACTGGCCATGGCGATGTTCCTATGGCAGTTCGAGCAGTTCAAGCCGGTGCTATCGATTTTATTGAAAAACCCTTTAATAATCAGGCAATGCTTGATAGCGTCCATCGCGCTATAGAAAAAGATGCTCAACAACGAGGTGAAGTTTCTAGACTACTGGATATAGAAGCACATTTTAACGAATTAACTCCACGTGAAAAGGAAGTCTTTCAATATGTTGTGGAAGGAAAACGAAATAAAGTCATCGCTATTGATATGGGAGTTAGTCAATCTACCGTAGAAGCCCATCGAGCCAAAGTGATGGAAAAAATGGCAGCAGCTACTCTCTCAGATCTAATGCGAATGGCATTATTACTAGACCTATTATAGCACCTGGCCACAAATGTAATGTAATTATAGGTTTATTGTAAATCGTTAAATAATAGTCTATAAATAAAAAAATATTAATAAAAAAGTCAGATATAAAATCTGATACAAAAAAAACCAACTAGGAGGTTATTATGGTACAGACTGGAAAGCCGCTGATTTGCCTAATCAGTTCGGCAGCTGTCTTAATTAGCAGTTTTACATTTACATCTTCAGCCATAGCCGGTAGTCATTCCGACGCTATTGCCGAAGGGAAAAAGATTGCTTTTTCTCGAAAAAAGGGAAATTGCCTCGCTTGTCATATGATTCCTGGTGGTAAAAGTCCGGGCAATATTGCACCACCATTAGTTTCCATGAAACAACGTTATCCTGACAAAGATCGTCTACACAAGCAGATTTGGGATGCCACCATGGCTAATCCTGATAGCTCAATGCCTCCCTTTGGTAAACATCAAATCTTAACGGATTCTGAGCTAAAGAAGGTTGTAGACTATATCTATTCCTTATAAATAACGACGCTATTGCAAAGGTATAAAACATAATGAAAATAATGTTAAAAATCATGGTAATGTTGCTTATTAGTGCCGTTACCCTATCCGTTCAAGCTTCTCCAGAAAAAGATCTAGAAGTTTTCCATAAATATTTCAAGCAAAAATTTCCCGACGTTGAAACTGCTGAATTTGCCAACGGAGTCTATGCCTTCGATATGGCCGGACGTGAAAATTGGGAAGCCATTGAAGAATTTCCTCCCTATGAGCCATATATTGATGATGGCCAGGTTATGTGGGAAACTCCGTTCAAAAACGGCAAAACCTATATGGATTGTTTCCCTGACGGTCCAGTCATTGCCCACAAATATCCTTATTGGGACAAAAAACGCAAAATGGTAATAACCTTGCCATTAGCATTAAACGAATGTCGTAAAGCCCATGGAGAAAAACCGTTAAAGTATAAAAAAGGTGACATAAATAAAATAATGTCTTATTTGGCTTTCCAGGCCCGTGGCAAAACCGTCAATGTGATCATTCCCAAAGATGACCCAGATGCGATGGCGGCCTATGAAGAAGGTAAAAAGTTCTACTTTACTCGTCGAGGTCAATTAAATTTTGCTTGTGCTCATTGTCACTTCCAAAACGCCGGCTTAAAAATCCGTTCCGAAATGCTAAGTTCTGCACTGGGACATACCACCCACTGGCCTGTTTATCGTTCTAAATGGGGTACGGTTGGAACCTTACATCGTCGTTTCACTGGCTGTAACAAGCAAGTCCGTGCCAAACCATTTAAAGCGCAGGGTCGCGAGTACCGCAATTTAGAGTATTTCCTGACTCATATGAGCAATGGCATGATCATGAACGGTCCAGGTGCACGTAAATAATTATTAAAGATACAACGAATTAAAAATAGAGGAATTATTTAATGACAATTAAACAAATTTTTATTTTAATATTAGTCTGTTTAGGGCTCTGCGCAAATACCTTTGTTATCGCCAGTACAGATAAGTCACAAGCCGAAGCCGCTATCGCTGCGGCTGAAAAAGCCCGTAAAAAAGCAGGTTCGGTTAGTGGTGAATGGCGAGATACTGCTAAATTAATCAAAAAAGCCAAAGGTGCACTTAAAGAAGGCAATTATGAAAAGGCGATGCAATTGGCAAAAAAAGCAGAACACGAGGGTAAAATGGGTTATGAACAAGCCCTGGCTCAGCAAAAGTTACGCTTGCCAGCTTATCTAAACTATTAATATTACTCGGGGAGTAAAATTTAATGAAATATAATAAAAATCAGCACAACTATTTCAACAAACTTGGCATCATTTCAAGTTTTCTTGTCGTTATCTTTGCCGGTAGCATTGTCTATGCGGGAGATATTGCCCCATCTCTGCCATCAGTTTCCGTCACCCATAATGGCAAAACGGTCGAAATAAAACGCACCAGCGATAAAAATGCCGTTATTCCAAAAGCCTATGCAAAAACTGGACGTGCCTGCCCTCCTTTTTGTATCCAACCCATGCAACTGGTGCCGGGAGTAGAAACTATTGGAGAATTGGAAGTATTGGGTTATTTAAAGCGCATGAGTAGTGGCGACTTAAAAATCATGGTAGTTGATTCTCGTACTCCCGAATGGGTCAATCGTGGCACTATTCCTGGCTCAGTCAATATTCCTTGGAACGAGATTAATCATGACGTAGATGGGACCTTTGCCATTGAAGCTGAAGCGGATACTTTAAATGACATTTTGACGAATAAATTTGGTGCACAAGTGGTTAACGGTCAATGGGACTTTCGCAATGCTAAGACGCTCGTCATGTTTTGTAATGGTAGCTGGTGTCCCCAATCATCGATTAATATAAAAACTTTAACTAAATTGGGATACCCCGCTTATAAATTGAAATGGTATCGTGGAGGTATGCAATCCTGGGTTTCATTGGGATTAACGACAATGTAAAAAGCATTAGTTCCATTATCTGGAGACAAAAAAATCCCTATCAGATATTGCTAGGGATTTTTTTTTACTCCCGAAAAGTTTGACAACTTGGCTATTTCTAAACTTAAAACTTATTGACTACCAGCACGCTTCGCCTGGGCTGTTTTTAATTGGGCCGCTTTCATTTGTGCCGCTTTAACTTGAGCCGCTCTCACCTCAGCAGCCTTCATTTCAGCTGCTTTCATTTGCGCAGCTCTCACCCGAGCCGCCCTCACCTCAGCGGCCTTCATTTCGGCAGCTTTCATTTGTGCCGCCCTTATTCGGTTATTAAGATAACGTTGTCTATCATACCTATCCTGCCAATAATCTCGGTACTCTGAATAGCGGGGAGGAACAGAACGTGGATAGAGTTGGGGATATCCATAACCAGTTGGGGGAGGAATATCAATATAATTACCATAATAATTAAATGGATTATTCCAATAAGGATTATAAGCTGAATCAGCCGATGCAATCACCGGCATTATCATAACCATTGCGATGGCAAGCAAACTTGATTTCATATTAAAGTTTCTCTGATTTTCTAGGTTTAGGAGGGATAAGACACTTTTATTTAAAATTTTATCCCCTAATATTTCCTATATCAATGAATATAGTCCTTAAAACTAAAATAGTCTGCTTAAGGCTCTAAAATAAAAATTTGTTTTTAGCTTAAATATTATTAATTAGCTGTATATTCACAACATTTCTTCCCTTTATTTTCTCCAGTAAAACAACCAGTTGGCGTATGAGGTTTATGACCAAAACCGCGGTCAGACACATCAAATGCACAATGCTGTTCAAGCATTTTCAACAGAGGTAATTGAGACTTGTTGTTTTGGACATTTTCGCAAGCCGTAATACATTGCATACATTGGGTACAAGTAAATTTATTACGTTTTAATCCACGAGGTTTTAAACGCATAGGACAGGCGTGTTCACAGGAACGATCGCAATCGGCACAAAGGCTAACTCGTTTACGATCAAACCCAACCACCATAGACTTCTGGTTGCCCATCCAAGCTAAACTCTGAAATAATCCAATAGCACAACCAAAACGGCAAAAAAGGTGGCGGGCAAAGGTAAATTCGACTACTAATAAGATCGTGGCTACGCTAATAAAGGTAAACTGATTGGGGGTCAACTCTCCTCTAAACAAATTCCCATAAATCACCTGGGGAGGAAGCAAATAAGTGAGCAGTGCCACTGCCCATACAAAGGAAAAAAACAAAACAGCCAAACCAGTAATAATCCACCATAATTGATTAGATTTTATGTTAGTACCGTCTTGTTGTTGCTCAGGTAAAACGTCTTTATCCCAAATTGACAGTTTATTTGAAGCCCGTCGCATCAAGGAATTGATCATTTCCACTACGGAAAAATGAGGGCATAACCAACCACAATAAAGCCTTCCCCATTTCCAGGATATATAGATTCCGGCGGTAACGAGCAGAACTATAGGCAATAGAAACCGAAACAGCATATTCCACAATAATTCCATGGCCGGCTGGGAAGCTTCAATGCCGAATCCCCAAGGCTGCCATAATAAGACGAGATGATTTTCATACAAATCATAACGCAATATATCCAAGATAGGCGCTAGCAAAAACAAGATAAAAAAACCGCTTCGCCATACCAGCCGTTTTTGCTGTAAACGGCTCATTCCACAATATCCAACTTGGTACTATCAATAAAATTCAAAACATCATTTCGCTCACTATCTGGAACCTTAAAGTGAGTCAAAGTATCCTCTAAATGTTGAATAAATCGTATCCAATCCTGTTCCGAGATCCCCATTCCCCGATGAGACGTTTTATTATCTCGCCCAGTGTATAAAACCGGACCTCCAGCACTTGCACAGAGATAATCAATTAAAAGTTGCTTCTCTCTTGCTATACCGTCTTCCCCACGGTTATCCCAAAAACGACCCAATAAAGCATCAGCCATTAGACGAGATAATAAATTATTTACTACAGCAGAAATTGCATCATAGCCACCAAGACGCTCATATAAAGTTTGTTCGCTCATCACTATCTCCTATTCAATTTCATTGATACTGATGTAACTATACAAGCAATAAGCTAGATTGTTGTGATACAGGTGTGGTTTTTATGTGATATTTTTGTGATAAATCAGTCCTGCGTAACCAACATATAACCCATTCCCGAAACCGTTTTAATCGATAACTCGGGTAATTTTTTACGTAAACGTAGTAGAAGGGCTCTTAGAGAAGACTCTCCCACGATCACATTGTCCCAAATATGTTTTTCAATGGATAAATAGGGTACCGGGAAGTTACGGTTAATGGCTAATATTTCTAATAAACCAAGTTCTTTTTTAGTTAATAAAACGGGTTGTCCATTTTTAAGCAAACTAGAAGGTGACTGCTTAAACTCATATCCAGCACCTAAGGAAACACTCTGATTTAAAACCAGCAATCGCTCTTTATAGCGACTTAATTCAGCTTCCACTTGTTGGTTTTTCAAATTATTTCGATAAGCCTGGATTAAATTACCACAACTAATTAGAAAAGGTTGTAAGGATTCTGCTAATTCCTTTTGATAGCCTGTTTTTCGGTTGGCAATCCCGACCATACCCAATAACTCCCCTCCTCCATAAAATGGAATTCCCATAAAAGCATTGAGTGGGGGGTGACCAGGAGGGATCCCACAACGACGAGGATCACTCGCGGGTTGATTTGAAATAACCAATTGCCCGGTTTTTAAAACAGCCCCATAGAGTGAGTCAAAACGGGAAAACAGCATCCCTTTGCGCTTATTTTCATCATAAAGCGCTCGAGTTTCGTCATTCCAAGCAATATTGGTAGTAGCATAACTTTTTACATAAGGCTGCTTCTCTTCCGTGTAAAAGACCTCACCGATAAATCCGTATTCACTATAAGTAATTTCAAGTAAGGTATCTAATAATCCATTAAAAAGAATATAGGGATCAGTCTCAGTAATATAATGAGAAAGAACGGTAGTGATGGCATTGAGAAGTTGTTTCTCAGGTACCTGAGCAGCTAGAGATGTCATTTAAGAATATTAAGAAGGTCAAAACAAGGAACTAATCAATAAAATAACCCAGATTACAAAAGTTATTTAGTTTTTATTTTAGCCTTAATATAAAAGCTAAGCAATCAGGTTTTTTCTGCTAATTCTAATAGGAATAGGTTTAATAATGGACGTTACCGTTTTATTTGGGTTTGGGTAGATATCTTGGCATTTTTTTTATTCTGGCTTCAGTAACAACATTTGAGTGAAATTTTGACATAAATCATCCCGTAATCTCTGCATGAACTTTATCCATAAACTGTTTAATACTTATTAAGGTGTGTTATCCAGAAAGGAATCGCAAGCTTTAAAAGGTGATCTTGAGTAAAAAAACAAAAAATTGGCATAATTAAACGAAAACTAGTTAATAACTTGTTAGCAATAAAATATAACTTCAACCGTAATTGATAAAATTTGATATGAGTTCCAAAGGTAGAGAAGAATATTTAAAATTTTTAAACTCTGTAGAATGGAAAGAGCAACGGGCAGAGGCTCTTGATCGCTCTTCTGGATTTTGTGAATATTGTGGTGAGGTTGCAATAAATGTGCATCATGTTGAATACCCCAAAAAATATAATGAAAACAACCCTCACAACTTAGTTTCTGTATGTAAAAAATGTCATGAACTTTCCCATGGAATAAGAAATATGGAAAAAATAATTGACGCAAAAATAATGACTGACTTAGCTCCAAACGGAATCTCCATGAAGTATTTATTAACAGAAGGACGTATTTATGCTTCTGCAAAATCATGGATTCATGCTTTGCAAGTTCCAGGTACGTTGAAAACTTGGTTTGAAACAGGACTTGCTAGAACAGCGATGCTGAAAGAAAAACAATTTGATACTAAATTGGAAATGGAGTTTAGAAATACTCCAGTATATCGTTGGCACGTTGTAGCAGAATTACTTAGATCCTTTGATAGGCAATGGTATAAAGATCAATATAGAACTAAATCAAGATTGGAACAGAAAAATATTAAGACTTTCCATGAAAATTATGAGCGAATCGTTTCTTGGGGGTATGACCTTCAAGAACGAGCATTGAATAGTCTGATAAATCCAACATTAGATAATAGTGCACCTCTTACCCCAGAAGATTTACATCAAGCGGTTAAACAAGTTGTTTCTCCTCGTTTTAAAGATAATGAAAAAAAAATTAATGAGCATGATATTATAATCTCAGAAATTAAAAATGTTGTTCCTGTTTTACGAGATATGGAAGAGTTTATCACAGTAAAACAAGCAATTAATGAGCAAGGATTGGACTCAACCTCAATGCCTTTTTACCCAAATTCTAAAGAAAATTTATCAGGCTTGGTTGGTCAAATCCTCAAAGAGAAAAGTATAAAGCAAGGTGAAAAGATTACTTCCAGAATTGATGGACAATCCATTACAATGGAGGTAAATACCTACCATAGAGGGGAAGTTTATGAAGTTCTTGAGTCTATTGCTAAAGCTCCTAAGCAAACAAGTTTGTTTTAAATTGAATTATTGCTAACAATCGCTTCAATTTGAATTTTTCGTCGCTGTCGCGCCAAAAAATCAAATTAAGCGAACGTTATGCCCAAAAAATTGATCGCGTCTATCAACAAAAATGGTTTTGAATTATTATTAACAGATGAAAGCTTCATTTGAACATTTACCCGAAAATAAACAGCAGGAATTACAACGTGCCATAGACATTATTCGGGAAGAAATAGACCTTGACATGCTGATCCTGTTCGGCAGCTATGCTCGTGGTGATTGGGTTGAGGACTTAGATTCGGAAACCTTACTTTATCGCTATCAAAGTGATTTTGACCTTTTGCTAGTCACCGAAACTCGAAAACAAGCTAATAAAGTTGAATCAAACAATCAGCTAAACCAACGTTTAATAAAAACCATCCATAGAACGCCAATTAGTCTTATCTCTGAAGATATCCAATTTGTTAATAGGCGTTTAAGAAAAAGTCAGTATTTCTATGTCGATATTAAAAAAGAAGGGGTAATGCTTTATGACTCAGGAAAATTTGAGTTAGCAGAGCCTATTGAAATAACACCGAAAGAACGAAAAAATATAGCAGAAAAAGATTTTGAGTATTGGTTTAATAAAGCTAAAAATCTAGAAAGAATATCAAATTTCTGTCTTAGCGAAAATGATTACGCTCAAGCTGCGTTTAATTTGCATCAAATGACAGAAAGTTTGTATGGTGCTATTTTACTGGTATTTACTCGTTACAAACCAAGCACCCATGATTTGGCTAAATTATCACAAAGAGTAGCGAGTGTTGAAACACAATTTCTTAAGGTATTTCCTCAAGGAACGGAAGAGGAAAAAAATCGCTTTAAGTTATTACGCAAAGCCTATGTGGATGCTCGTTATAAACCAAGCTATACCATCACAAAAAAAGAATTAGATTGGTTGGTAAAGCGCGTGCAATATTTACAAGAATTGACTGAAAAACTGTGCAAAGAAAAAATTTCCAGTTTTCAATAAAAATCATAAACATAACAATTTTCTGGTGTTGAACCTTCGGTCGTACCTCCCTACGGTCAAGACAGAAAGGCGTTAGCAGTAATAATATAAAACAAGTTTACTAAACTTTGTTATTTTTATTTGTAGGAAAAGTACTACATCTTTTTTTGTGAATGTTCTGTATCATATCCTTCTTAAAATATCATTTTTCTAATTTGAGATGATATATCGGTTGACACTATTAAGTCTGGGACATAATAAAATCTCGATGGTTTGTTTTGTAAAAAGGCGTTATAACTAGGCAAATACGCAGACACCCATTCCATGTATACCTTAGATAAAAGTATTAAGAACAAATAAGCATTGTATTCAGTATGTTTTTGTTTAAAATGTTAAGTTAATCAAAAAAATAATGGATCGAATATGAACACAGATTTGATAAAACTATATCAGCAGCTAGATGATATGAATCAGACGCCTGAAGTTCTTCAAATAAAGAATCAAATTAAAGAATCTCTTTATCAACAACTTAAAATGCACGCATTAGAACTAACAGGAATTGGTAGAGTTATTGGCTATACAGAACTTCAAGATGAATTAAAAAAAGCCATTCAGCTATTAGAAATAGAAAAAATATCAAAAAAAATATAGTAATAACTTTTTTATTAACTCAACATAATTTATTGGTGTAAATAAATCCTAACAATCGCAGTCAATGCGACAAAATACTCACAAGCTCACATTTTGCGCTTGCTGCAAACGTTAGCAGTCAATTCATAATCTGCTGAAAGTTGACAAAAGTAATCCATTGGATTACACTTTAAGTATGCAAACTATTGTAGAACTCCCTGAATTTATAAGAAGGTAAGATAAATTACTTACAAAATCCGAGACATTGAGTATTATCAACTATTTGTCAGCACATCCCGCCGCTGGAGACATAATGCAAGGTACTGGTGGAATTCGTAAATTAAGATGGTCTGCTCAAAGCAAAGGTAAAAGTGGTGGAGTACGAGTCATCTACTACTTTCACAATGAAACAATGCCCCTCTTCTTGTTAACTCTATTTGGTAAAGGGGAGAAAGCAAACCTCACTAAAAGTGAGCGTAACGACTTAGCTAAATTCACTTCACTACTTATCAACAATTTTGGAGACCCAAAATGAGCAGCGCATTTGATAGCATAAAACAAGGCCTTGAAGAAGCCTTAGAATTTTCAAAGGGTAACACCCAAAAAGCAGTAGTTCATGAATTTACTCCAGTAGATGTAAAAAATATTCGTGCAAAAATTGGTATGACTCAAAATGAGTTTGCTTCTGCTTTTGGTATTAGTGTTAGTACTCTTCGCCACTGGGAAAGAGGAGATCGAGTACCCCATGGCCCAGCTCTGGTTTTACTTAATGTTGTTGCCAAAGAACCGCAAACAGTCTTAAAGGTATTAAGCAATTAAGCGCTAACAAGGTCATGCACTGGAAAATATGGTCGTTGCTTAAATTAGAACCTGAGTCTAGTTTGGCCTTTTGAATCAACAACCAATGAAGTAACGCCGAATTCAAGTTCCAAGTGCACCACCGAGCTCACTTGGTTAAACGAGGCTGCACTGCCATCTGATGCCTTACCGGCTAAAATAAAACGGGATTTACGTTCGACATGAGTCACCAAGTGACCTTGATGGCGATGGCCAACCATGGTGTCTCCCTCCCAGTCTCCATATCGTGCTCTGGTTTCAACAATAGCGGGACGTTGAGAGATATCAGCACGGTTGGGGATATGGCTTTTTAATCCACCATAAATCAATGTAAATCAATGGGGTCACCCATTAGGCAAATTTAGTCAAGAAAAAAGTACTACCCATCACTCAAAATATGAGTAAAATATACTTTTAGGATAAAAACATTCAGAACTTAATACACGCCTGAAACTTCAATTTATTTCAAGTCGAACCTTTGGCATCTTTCCCATACCGATCCGCTCCAGTCACCCATCAGGATCAAGGCAATGAGAAAAACGACGTTTTTATCTTTCATTGCCCCTGGCTTTCGCCCCAGAAAATTATCAGTACCAATACAGTATCCAAGCAAAAAAAATCACAGAGTAAGTGGTTCAACGATATCCATCGTGTCCAGCCCCAAAGTGGCTTACTGTTTGGGCGTACCAGTCTTCATCTTTGTTTATCATCCTGCTATTAGGTGGATTAACCGACTTCCAATCAGAGTTCCTGGTTTTTCACCAACCCCATCGCGGGTTCATCGGTTAATCCGGTTCTTAGTTGCAAAATAGCCGTTGATTGTCGAATTCCTCATTATCTCGTATCACATAGTAACAGGCTCTGGCTAATTTATGGGCCACTGCTTTTAAGGCAACCACCCGTTTGGTTTTGGCTGTTTTACGCTGATAATATTTTTTAGCGCGTTCATTAAACCGAATCGCATAATTGGCTGCCTCAATAAATGCCCAACTCAAATATTGATTGCCATTTTTGCGATTACCTTGGCCTTTTTGCTTGTTGTTACTCATCCACTGAGTATTCACGCAACGGCAATACGAGGCAAAATTACCCACTTTTTTAAATCGGTGTATATCCCCAGTTTCCAACATAATGGTCATCGCAAGTATTGGACCGATACCAGGAATCCTCAATAATTTTTGAAAAGCCGGTTTGATTTCCACTTGTACCAAGAGCTTTTCTTCAATGGATTGAATCGTCGAACGTAACACATTCAGAATCGTTAAATTACTTAAAACTCCTTCTTGAACATTGGGGTCTGCTAACCTATGTTTAATATCAGAAGCGGTTAATTTTTTCACCACATTGGCTGTAAACTGTCGTCCGGTATGACGAGTCAATTGATTTTGAATACTTAATATTTGGGTTGTTTGTTGACGTACTAATTGTAATCGTCTTCTCAACAAGTCACGAACAGCCCGCTCTTCTTTCGGGTAGATATATCCCGTCGGTAAAATCCCCAATCTCATCAAATGAGCCAAGTGGAAGGCATCACTTTCATCGTTACCATATTTAAGTCCTTCATATTGTTTGACTTTACTGGTATTCACCAAAACGACCCGGTAACCGGCATCCGTCAAACCATCCACCAACCAATACCAGTTATAGGTTGATTCAATAGCGATTTGTTCTATAGGAATTCGAATATGACTCAAGGCATCTAAAACCACACCTATATCATTGGCTTGTCTTTTCCTATTCAGGAGAATATTGTCTTGATCATCAATAACAACCAAATAATTATTGTTGGAATGTAAATCGATCGCACAGTATGCTTTCATGACTATCACCTCATTTAAAGATTGCTCCTACTATTAAGACAACAGTACTGACTCCAAGACCGCCTAGATGATTATCAGAAAAGAGAAGGGGTCAAATCTAACAAGAGAAGGGGTCAAATCTAACAGTATACAAATAAGCTGAAACTGCATATAAGAAATTGCGAAAAAATTTGGATTATTGCGATATGCCACTGTATCAACCACGATAAGGCAACTGAAAGTGAAAATGAATGAGGATGAACAGTTAAGAAACCGTGTAATATCAATAATTTCGGCTGTAATATAATAATGTTAGATTTGCCCCCTTCTCTTCTTTGATCAAAAAGACGTAACCTCTCTACGTATCAATCCGGCAAATAGAAGGATTATCGACAATCTTAATTCAGAGATAGAGGGTGACTCAGCATCAATTCTTATATACAAGAAAGGCCTTAATCTTCCATCAAGCTGTCTCCCTTTGTGGGATTTTAGCCGTGAAATTCCAATTGGTACTCAGGTTGGCTGGCTTGGTTACCCGCAAGTTGTAGACCACAGTATCCTTACACCAAGTTTCTTTTCTGGAGCTTTAAGCAATACCTTTCCCCATCTTGAACAATTTGCCATTGATGGAGTAGCTATTGGTGGTGTTAGTGGAAGCCCTGTTTTTTGTAAACTCAATAGTGATAGCCCAAATATCATTGGTACTATTAGTATCATTAGATGGGTGTCTTGGTATAATTTATCTTGGTATAATTTAATATCTGGATGTCCTGGAATTGGGCTATACTTTATCCATATCACTTTTCAGGTACTTTTCGATGCTATCAAAATCTGCCCCACTAGAATTAGTAAAAAATTTCGAAAGCCTCGGCGACAATTGCGAAATAGGCGTCGTAAAAAAAAAGTTCAACGATGATACGGGTGGATTGTTGCGATGGGCATTTTCCTCAGACTTTTCACTATTGTTAGACGCTCTAAACAATCGCTTTCAAGGCCTTTATCAATTTGAAAACCTGCGGCCCTGGAGTGAACAAATGGTCCTCGATATAAAATATAACATCGCTTTTCACAGTCATATACATTCGGTTGAAACTAACAATGCCTATATATTTAAAGACAGCAAAGAGCAACGAATAAAAATTTATCACCCCGAATTCAGCAAAATACAGTCTCTAAGGGATAGATTGATAAATAATCTAGAGACAGCAAGCAAAATATTCGTTTATAAAAGAAATAAATATAGCATATACCAGGAACTTGCTATCGAACAAGACAAACCACCCGAGGCATTTAAATCACTTCCTCTTACCGATGAGGAAGTAACACAACTTCACCACTCCCTAACGTCCTACAACAAGAAAAACAGAATACTGGTAGTAGGCATTGCTAACGACAAACAACCTGGTGAAGTTTGGGAAGCAAGCCCAAATGTATTTTACGCAGCCATTACTAAACTAGCGCCCTATAGAAACGCCTATAAAAGCCAGTACGAAGAGTGGCTAACCATTCTTGAGCATACTCTCAAACTAGCTTCTTAGAACATATTAGCAATAGATTTTTTTAAAGGTTCCCTTTATCGCGCAGGACTTAGGATATTGCTCTTATATACATGTCTTAATTTTTCAAGTTGTATACCCGATGAAATTCTAGTAGATATCTAAGACATCCGATCTAAATAACCCTACCAAAAGACTCAAACTTGAAAAAGGAAAACCCAAAATAACACTTATAGGCTCAGAAAATACCAACTGTTAGTTAAAATGGTTGCTCATGATCGCGTAGGAGCAGACGTCAATGGCAAAGACTTGAGCCAACTGACTTAGTTTATCTGCAACCCATTGTTTGTGATGTTCATAGCTTTTGCCCGTATAGCGGTCTTCCCCGCATAAAAAGGCACGTCGGACACAACGAGAAATGCAGTGATAAAACGGCGTCTCAGTTAGACTGATTTGATGTTTTCTGGCTGTTGGCATGGTAGTTTGGAACTTGTAAGTGACAATTCAAAATAACTTAGCCATTTTGCATCCTACTGGGTATCAGACTTTTCTTAAATCGGTGTAGGAAAAATTGGAAATTTTTACAGGAAAAGCTGATTTCTAGATAATTTTCGAATATTATTGGGTCGATGTCTTGGCAAATTCTTATTTTCACTTGTAAAACAACTGGTTGGCATATGAGGTTTATGACCAAAACCGCAAGAACAATAACAACAGATAATAGAATGATATGCACTCATGATGGTAACAACAAATGCAGTAGAAATTGATCTGTAAGGGATGCTGCATCTTGGGCTTACAGATAAAAAATACAAATAAGGAGATATTGAAAAATCGCAGGGAAAGAACTATAGTTAAAGGTGAATGAGGTAGCTGTTACTGCCCCACTCGATACGCTAAAAGACTGGATTACTCCAGAGAGTTAGCGCAAGGCTTATGAGTATTAATATAAGGAACCTCATAAAACCTCCTACGGTTGATATGGTGCAATTGCCATTGGCTTGTACCATAGTCAGCCAACTTTAGCCACAGTGACTAAAGCCTGTCGCTTGCCTTACTCAAGCACCCAGCTATTATATCATAATATCCCCTAACAATCGGCTCAAGTTGACGCATTCTGTGCCGCCTAGCCAAAACGTTATGTGCCTATAAGTATCCAACCACAAATTGGTAGTTGATATGGAATTTGATGAAAAAGAAATGATGGAAAAATATTTTCAGCAGCTCACAAATGAAAAAGATTTAGGGGTCACCCATTAGGACTAATTTGTCAAGAAAAAAATACACTCTATCTACTATTTCTACTAGTAGAATTCATTAGAATTTGTATTTTCCAGTTGGTAAATACACACCTGTTTTTTCATTTATTTGTGTCGGACCTTTGGCATCTTTCCCATACCGATCCGCATCAGTAGCCTACATGGATGTAGGTCAGGGGCGCGAGCAGGAGTGGTAGCTTCACCCATCATCGTAACCTATGGCATGTGCATATTCTTCAATTGTCGACAATTTAGGTGAAGAAGAGTTAACATTTTCAACCTAGAAAACGTAGTTGACTTCGTAGCGAAGTTCAGCCTAGGCGGCCCCCATAAGTGCTGAAGATTAAGGATTTTATGGGTTATTTTTGGTGCGGCCGGCAAGGCTTTTCTTGTAGTCACCCTACTGGTGAGCCTGGGTGGCCCCAATCAAAATGTTCTAGAAAATCCTTCGGTTCTGGCTCCATGCTTCGCTCTACCTCCTCCATCCATGGAGTTGTAAGATTTAGTGCTTAAGGGGGGCGCAGTAGATGGCAACTGCGTTTTTTAGGTTCAAAATACAAGCTGTAGATAAAGCATTGAATCGTTCTCCTGGAACCACGTTAAACGAAATAATCAGATGGGTGTCTTGGCTTTAGTTGGCTTTATGTCCGTAAATGGCGGTTGTTCAGTTGAAAACTTAGGTTTCAAATTCAAGGATTTATTCTCAGGATTATAGTTATAGAAAAAAACAAGCACTTGTAAGAATTATCTCAAGTATACAACAATTATTTGATATCATAATCTGATTGCATAATGAAATTTTTGTGCTATATTAAAGCATGAATAATAAGCATAGAAAAATTCTACAATTAATTTTTTCTGATCCTGTTAATGGCAATATTGAATGGAAAAAAATAGAAGCATTATTTATTGCCCTAGGTGCAGAAAAAGATGAAGGAAATGGTTCAGCTGTTACGTTCATTCTTAACAACAAGCGTGTTGACTTTCATCGATCTCATCCGAATAAAGAGGCATTGAGATACAGAGTTAAAGTGGCACGTGAATTTTTAGAAAAAGCAGGTATTACACTATGAATATGATGAAATACAATAATTATGTAGCTCGTATTGAATTTGATGAAGAAGACCGTATTTTTGTTGGAAGGTTAGTTGGTATTGATGATATTGTTGTATTTCATGGCAGTAACGTTGATGAATTGGAAACAGCGTTTCATGAATCAGTAGAGCATTATCTTGAAGTTAGTAAAAGAACAGGTAAGCCAGCACAAAAACCTTACTCCGGTAATTTGATGTTGCGCATTAATCCAGATTTACATGCAGCAGTAGCTACAATTTCGAAAATTCAGGGTAAAAGTATAAATCAATGGGCTGGGGAAGTTTTGGATAAAGCAGCACATATTTAAAATCATGGGCATACGCCACAATCAGGTAGCCGGAGGTCTCTAACCTCCAGTTTTAAAGTCATTACCAACCGCCCTTATGTCATCACACCAAAAGGATGTGTTCTGGAGCCTCGTTGTTTATTCATTTGTTTATTCTGTATTTTTCTTTTTTTAGGTAAAAGACTGACCTTTTTGGCAATTAACCTTTGGTCCTCAATATGACATTCAAATTCTACGATTGAACCAACCTTTAAATATGAGCATTTAATAAGTCCTGTTTTTCGCACCAAAATATCTGGACCTGCCCCATTTTCAAGAAAACCGTACTCTTTGTCTTGAAACCATTTTTTAACTTGTGTTTGCAATTATTCACCTCTAAATTTTATGCTCTTGTATTCAACCATTTGAATCTGTTTGAGCCAACACTTCATGAAATAAATCATTAAAAGAGTCAATTGATGAAACTTGACCTTTTGTTTTTTCACCATACTTTTCTAGTCGATTGAGTTCACTCTCAATAAATCGATTTAGAACAGAAATTGCTGTTGCAACCTCTTTTTCTTTACTTATTTTTTTCGTTGTAATAGGTTTGATATTTCTTCATCAAGTTCTGAGTTTTCAAAAACCAGTCCTCTAAGTTGATCAAATATTATCGGTGCTGGCCGATTATATTTCTCAAACCACATGATTGATAAGAGTGATCCAAATACATAAAAATATTTTTTATGGGAACCAATGAATTTTTAAAGTAGCCTCTATAATTTGTCTTGGCCATACTGAGATAGCGATATATGCCTTTTCAACAGAGTAAATGCTATCCAGTAAATTTCTTGCTTGAGGGGCAAAGCGATTATCATCCACATAAGCTATCGGGGAATTGTAACCATTCAATAAGTACAGGATTTGATTTTCAGAATAGTCTTAAAGCTTTTCTTACACCCCATCCATTATATCAATTTCATCAATGATATCATATTCTATAACATCACGTTTTTATACCAGATCAGTCGAAACATACTAGTCCTTAAGGTGAGTGTAAGGGAATACTACAAAATACTCAAATACTGAAAGAACAAGGGGTCAGCTAAAATGCTGAGCCTCCATTCCGTTATCTCAATTAAGAAATTGCCGATATTAAATAACTGATAAAAAATAGAATTTATTGGCAAGAATAGTTCAGGATCAGTGTCATTGAAAGCCTATTTTAGGGCCGAATACTAAGATGTTAAGGCATCAAAATTGCTCGTAGTGTCCTCCGATAGCAAATATACATATGTAATCGTTATCAAATTTATATATTACTCGATCTTTTTGACTTATACGGCGAGACCACAAACCTGAGAGGTTATGTTTTAATGGTTCAGGCTTTCCCATCCCTACATTGGGGTCATTACGGAGCATTTCTTTTAATACTCGGCAAAGTACCTTGTGTAATTTTTTGTCCTTCAAACGGAGGTTTTCATAAGCAGCCCATGTATTACCTTCAAATACTAGAGATCTCATCAAGTTCCTCTGTTGTTGGTTTGTATCCCTGGCCACTTGAATGGGAGGTCAATGAGGAGTTAATTTGTTTTATTAAACTTTTGTTTTGTAGCACATATAATGTTTCTTGTTCACGCTCCCAATCATCAGCACTTACAACAACAAAATCTTCACCACTTCTGCGAGTTACTTTTAGTGGTATATGTTGATTAATTACTTGCTCCACAAAGCTTTTTAAATTATCTCTAAATTTATTTACACTGATGCTGTCCATCGTTAGCCTCTCAATAATGTACGGATATGCAGTACATGGTAGCAAAAAAGCCCTAACAAGTCACTACACACGGAAATTTTACTCGATGCGCTCCCAAAATTCTGCTGAGTGGGGCATTTTAGCAATCGATTAACTATAGATAAGTCTCTAGTTTTTTCCTGCTTCTGTTCATCCAGCTCCATTTGCGGGGCAATTTTAAAGCGATTAACTAAGTCTTTTAGATTACCTGCCAATTCCGTTAATACTCACTAGAGGTAGCGATTTCATCGGATGCCTCGGTGGTTTTACCACTTTCCGAGGCAACTCGATCAATATTGGTATGAATTTTATCCGCATAGCTTTTCTATTGATTTACCGAACGGGTGATTTTTTCATCCAATATAGTCCCATACGCGCACAAAACTTGAACAATTTGTTCAATAATCACTTATCGCTTTAAACCTAAAGAACCTAAAATTCCTCGAATAATTTGTCGGCCTAATTGGCTGCCAATACTTCGAGCGACACTTTTTAACATAGCCTCCCCCACACTTTGACGATTGGAACTACGTTTTGCTTGTTTCTGCTGAGTCTTTTCTTCTGCTTCCTGCTCCGCTTGAACTGCCGCCTGTTCTGCCCTTTGTTTTAATATTTCATAGGCCGATTCACGATCGATTAATTGTTCATATTTACCTTTAAAGGGAGAACGATTGATAAACTCAACACGCTGTTCAGCCGAGATTGAACCAATTTGAGATTCCGGCGGTTTTATTAAAACCCTTTCAACCGGGGTAGGACTACCACTATCATCTAAAACCGAGACCAATGCTTCTCCCGTTTTTAGAGCAGTGATCACTCTTTTGGTATCGATATCCGGGTTGGGCCTAAAGGTATTCGCCACTGTATCCACAGTCTTTTTATCTTTAGGAGTAAAAGCCCGTAAAGCATGTTGAATTTTTAAACCGAGTTGTCCCAGAATATCTTCTGGTATATCTAAAGGACTCTGACTAATAAAATAAATACCCACTCCTTTGGAACGGATCAATCGCACCACTTGCTCGATTTTGTCCACTAAAACTCTGGGGGCGCGATCAAAAAGCAAATGGGCCTCGTCAAAAAACAACACTAATTTAGGTTTTTCCGCATCTCCGACTTCCGGGAAGTTTTCGTAGATTTCAGATAATAACCAAAGGAGAAAAGAGGCATACAAGCGTGGAGATTGCGAGGAAAGTTTGGTTGCATCCAAAACACTGATCACACCCTGTCCGGAAAAATCAGTTTTACACAGATCATCTAATTGCAGAGCAGTCTCGGCAAAAAAGTGTTCTGCACCTTGTTCTTCCAGCACCAATAAACGTCGTTGTATGGCACCAATACTGGAGGCAGAGATACTTCCATAGTCTACTTTTAAAGTTTTGGCATTTGTCCCCATCCAGGACAACATGGAACGTAAATCTTTTAAATCTAAAAGCAACAGACCATTATCATCGGCTATTTTAAAACAACTATACATAATACCGGTTTGAGTATCATTGAGTTCCAATAAGCTACTCAATAGTAGTGGTCCCATATCGGAAATAGTGGCCCGCATGGGATGCCCCTGTTGACCAAACAAATCCCAGAAAGCAACCGGATTGGAACGATTGAGATAGTTGTCTATACCAATGTGTGCAACGCGTTGTTGTACAATATCATTGATTTGACCAGCAGCAGTTAAACCGGATAAATCACCTTTAATATCCGCTAAAAAAACCGGAACGCCAATCTTAGAAAAGCCTTCCGCCAATATTTGCAGGGTTACTGTTTTCCCCGTACCTGTGGCACCTGCGATCATGCCGTGACGATTTGCCATAGCCGCATCCATTATGACCTGTTGGCCTGTTTGATTGGACTTTCCACCGAGCAGTAATGTTTTCATAGAGGCCTCTTTTTCTTTTTATTGAGGAGTTTGTCGTTAAAGTTTATTTAAGCAGAGCAAATAAGCATTTTCGTCTTTAAATAGATAGCGTTCTCGACACTCAATCATTTCCTGTTTAAAGTGTTCCAATACGGCTGCTGAAGGTTGGTTATTGTGTTTAAAATATTTTAGCATAAGCGCTTCTATGCGTGAGCTTTCCACTTTAAGAATTTGAAAATATAACGATCTATCTAATTGTTTCAACTCTTTTTTCCAACCGAGCCCCTGTTTTTTTAGTTCGTCAAACAATTGTTCCGAACTATAGTGCTGTTCCTGCCAACTTTTAAATTGTTGTTTAAAAGCCATATTGTTCTGTTCCAGAGTCAAATAGAATCCGTTCACTATAATAAACACAATAACAAAAGTAATAACAAATATTCGACGAATTTTGCGCAGGGAAAAATAAAAGGCTGGATGAGACGGCTGAACAGTGTCTGAAAACTCAAGAAACTGTTTGTAAATATCCCGTATCGAAGAAGTATAGGTCCCCTTAACGGCTACTTTGCGGGAAAACAATTGCTCGTTATTATTATTTAGGTATAAAGTATCGCCATTTAAATCAAATTGGCATTTTTCCCGATCAATATCCATCCATTTGACCCGAATACGCTGACGAAAAAACCAAATTTCCCGATACCCTTCTGCATCAATTACCAACCTAGCAAAACCTGGAATTAATTGAACAGCAAAGTAACCACTTGCTAGTAGAAAAAATAAACTTTCGTAGTCGGCGATAATTTGGGTCCCATCGGTTATTTTATTAAATATCGGTTCGATTAGCAGACAGATAATGGCTAACACAAGAGAGATGAAAGTTAAGGGTAATAGTTTTTTAGCTGCAGGAGAATATGTCGAAGTCATCCGCCTATTATACGTCAAGCACTAGAATATTCGAACCGATTGACAAAATAGAGGGAATTAAACCTAAAAAGCTCGTTTTCTATTTCTCTAATGATTACAATTTTCAATATTTGAGCGTTTTATAAAATACTAACCCTTTTTATAATGTCTCTTGATAACGCAGATTTTAATTGATCCTTATCGGCAATAGAAATTATATTGTTCAAGACCAAGGACATTCTCTTTTTATGTTTCGATATCAATAAAAACAATCTCATTTTAAATTATGGATATATCTATGCCTATGGAAGACACTCATACAAAATCATCATTTACTGAACTGTCTCACTTTTCTCCTGAAACTGAAACGGTTCGCCTGCTTCCCTTAGCCTTCTGTCACAAACACCATGTGGTTGTTTTAGACAAACAAGAAGACAGTTTTTCTTGTTCAATCACCGTCGGTATGGCTGAACCAAATAGCCGAAATTTATTAGAGATGTTAGCAGTTTTCCTAAAATGCAAAATCATACCGGTTCAACTTAATCAATATGAGGTTTATCAAGCCCTTAGCAAAGGTTACAATAGCAAGTTAATCAGTAATGATTCCAATGGCCATGTCATAGACCTAGTTGAATATGATAAGCAACCCGCATCTGTTAATTCTAATTCAGCTGAACTACTCGATCATTTATTGATTGACGCAGTAGCCAAAAAAGCTTCGGACATTCATCTCGAATGTTATATGTCGGATACGGATTTACGCTACCGAATCGATGGGATTTTACAACACCAATTTACCCGTATTTCCTTAAATAAAATTGGCGAAGTTATTAACCGTTTAAAGGTATTGTCTGATCTCGATATCACTGAACATAGAGTCCCACAAGATGGTCGTTTTCGATGTACCTTTGTAGACAGAGAGTTACATTCGACAATAGATTTTCGCTTAAATGTTCTGCCCGGTCCCACTGGCGAAGATGCGGTTATTCGGATATTAGACGCAGCTACCGTGACTCTCGATATCAATAAGCTAGGATTAATCCCAAGTCTAAAAGACATGTTAATTATGCTTGCCAACAATCCGGAAGGACTCATACTGGTAACAGGCCCCACTGGCAGTGGAAAAACAACTACACTCTATTCAATCCTTAACCTACTTCGTAATACCGGTAAAAAAATCGTTACTGCCGAAGATCCGGTGGAATATTTTGTGGATAAAATCAATCAAAAACAAGTTAATAGTCAGGTTGATATGGCCACCTTATCTCGTGCTTTTTTGCGCCACGATCCAGATATTATGTTAATTGGTGAAATTCGTGACTACGAAACAGCAGAAACCGCCACAAAAGCCGCATCAACAGGTCATTTGGTTTTGAGCACCATTCATACTCCCGATGCTATCGGTGCCATTCAACGTTTAAGAGGCTTAAAGCTCGAAAATGATGAAATTTCCAATGCCTTACTTGGTATCCTTTCCCAACGCCTATTAAGAAAAAGCTGCCGTTCTTGCTGCGAAAAAAAATCCCCATCAGAACATCAAAAACAAATCCTGGGTGAATTGCTCGATGGCATTACTAATTATCAAGGCATTGGGTGTGAGGAATGCAATAATACCGGATACAGAGGTAGGATTGGTATTTTTGAATTATTATTAATCGACGAAACCTTACAAAACATGATCTTTCAAGGCATATCTAGCCATGAGGTTCGCAATAAGGCTCGAAAAGCCGGATTTCGATTAATGTTAGAAGATGGACTAGAAAAAGTTAAACAGGCAGAGACTTCATTAGATGAGATTTTTCGTGTTATCCCTTATCGGCAAATCGTAACCACCATTGCTGAACTAAGCCACAAATCTTAAACCTAAAAAACTCAGTTGACCTCGTAGCGAGGTTCACTGAAGTGCTTGAGGTTAAGGATTTTATGGGTTATTTGGGTTTTATTCGTAGTCACCCTACGGGTGAAGCCCAAATGTTCCAGAAAATCCTTAAGATTGAGTGCTTAAGGGAGCCGCAGTAGATGGCAACTGAGTTTTTTAGGTTAAATTAACGTTTATGAATATTAAATGCTAAATCCAGAAAATCCCAAAAAGGCTTAACCGATGGTTAAGCACTTTCCAGAATATTTGATGTAGCTCTTAGTTACTTAACTCCATCAGCATTTTATTTAGACGGCTAACAAAACTAGCAGGATCTTCTAATTGACCACCTTCACTTAATAATGATTGGTCAAATAAGATTCTAACCCAATCATCAAAACGTTCACCTTCAGCTTCAGTCTTTAGGCGTGCGACCAATGGATGTTCCGGATTCAATTCAAAGATTGGCTTGTGCCCCATGACATCTTGACCGGCTTGTTTTAACATGCGTTCTAGGTTAGCACTCATATCATGCTCACCGGTAACTAAACAAGCCGGAGAATCGGTTAAACGATGCGTCAGACGAACTTCTTTCACTTCATCACCCAAGCTATCTTTAACTTTAGTCACAAAATCTTTAAATTCTTCTTCTGCCTTTTTCTTTTCTTCTTTATCTTCTTCGGTTTCCAAATCACCTAAATCTAATTCACCACGGGCGATAGACTGTAATTTTTTACCTTCATATTCAGGTAAAGAAGACATGAGGAATTCATCAACGCGGTCGGAAAGCAATAAGACTTCAATCCCTTTCTTACGGAAAATTTCCAAATGAGGGCTATTTTTTGCAGCAGCAAAACTATCAGCAGTAATATAGTAAATATCTTTCTGCTCAGAACCCATTCTTTCGATATATTCATCCAAAGACACAACTTGCTCATCAGTATCTTTGTCGGTACTGGCAAAACGAACTAACTTAGCAATCTTTTCACGATTAGCAAAATCTTCACCCGGGCCTTCTTTGATTACCCGACCAAACTCTTTCCAGAACGTTGCATAATCTTCTTTGTTATTATTTGCCATTTTCTGGAGTTCAGAAAGGACTTTTTTCACCGAACCAGAACGAATACTATCTAATACTTTAGAGTTTTGTAAAATTTCGCGAGAAACATTTAGAGGTAAATCATTAGAATCAATGATACCACGAACAAAACGCAGGTAATTTGGCATTAACTTTTCAGTTTCGTCCATAATAAAGATGCGACGAACAAATAGTTTAATACCATGACGACGTTCTCTATCCCATAAGTCAAATGGCGCACGTTTAGGAATAAATAATAAGGAAGTGTATTCGTATTTACCTTCCACGCGATTATGCATTCGCATTAGAGGATCTTCGAAGTCATGTCCAATATGCTTATAGAATTCATTGTATTCTTCGTCGCTAATTTCACTTTTATTACGCGTCCACAATGCAGAAGCACTATTAACCACTTCGTATTCGATGACATCTTCTATTTCTTCAGCTTTTTCTTCTTCGCCTTCTTCGGTTGGCATTGGAGGCTCAGGATCTTTAAGCATTTCAATAGGGACGGTGATATGATCCGAATAGGTTTTTACGATATTCTTTAAACGGAAGCTTTCCAAAAATTCATCATCGTCTTCACGGATATGTAAGATGACATCAGTACCACGATTTGGTTTATCAATGGTTTCGACTGTAAAATCACCCTCACCTTTAGATTTCCATTCCACACCTTGGTCAGAACCAGCACCTGCTCGGCGCGTTCTCAGAGTCACTTCATCAGCAACAATAAAACCGGAATAGAATCCAACTCCAAATTGACCAATAATATGAGCATCTTTTTTCTGATCGCCCGTTAAAGAATTTAAAAATTGCTGAGTACCGGATTTGGCAATCGTACCAATATTTTCAACGACTTCATCACGTGACATACCAATTCCATTATCTGAAATGGTAATAGTGCGTGCTTCTTTATCAACCGTCAAAATAATCTTCATGTCAGAATCATCTTCATAAAGCTTACTTTCACTGATGGCCTCAAAACGCAACTTATCAATGGCATCAGAGGCATTCGAAATCAACTCACGTAAAAAGATTTCTTTATTACTATAAAGAGAATGGATCATCAACTTAAGTAGCTGATTAACTTCGGTTTGAAAACCTAATGTTTCTTTATGTGCTTCTACACTCATTAATATCTTACCTATAGTTTGTTCATAGTTAACGGTAATATCCCTAAATTTTCACCATTGTCACAAAATCTTCATAGACCTTGGGATTTATTTCAGGATAAAATGAAATTTGTTCTATCAATATGTGTTAATCCATAGTGATAGTTAATTTATTAATTGCACATTAACTGGGGATATTAATAAAATAATTCAAGCATATTTTATTTTTAACCTGATTTATTTCTAAAAAAACATTTTTGAAAACGATTGGATAATAAATAAATGCCTATCATCAGCATAAAAAGTACGCCATTTAATGACCAAAAACCAGGAACTTCAGGGCTTCGAAAAAAAGTCAAACATTTTCAGCAAAGCAATTATTTAGAAAATTTTGTTCAAGCTGTTTTTAATACAATTGCCCCCTTATATACAGGAAAACCTGAGGAGAAAACTCTGGTTTTAGGTGGCGATGGACGATTTTATAATAAACAGGCCATCCAAATTATTTTAAAGATGGCGGCGGGTAATGGTTTTGCTAAAGTCATTGTTGGGCAAAATGGAATACTATCCACTCCAGCAGCTTCGGTAGTCATTCGTAAATATCAAACTTTTGGTGGACTGATTCTTTCTGCCAGCCATAATCCGGGTGGTCCTGAGGACGATTTCGGCATTAAATACAATACCGCCAATGGTGGCCCTGCCCCCGAAAAAATTACCGAGGCAATTTATACGGCCAGTATGGCCATTGCAGAATATCAGCTGAGTGACTCAGATAAAGAAATTGATTTGTCTGTAGTTGGCTTTCAAGAACTTGATAATATGCAAATTGAAATTATTGATCCCGTCACTGATTACGCTCAACTAATGGCAGAAATCTTTGACTTTGATGCCATTCAACGATTATTTAAAGGTGGTTTTACTCTTTGTTTCGATGCTATGCACGCCGTGACAGGACCCTATGCCAAATATATTTTAGAAAATCAATTAGGTGCTGCTTCTGGTTCAGTTATAAATGGTGTTCCTCTTGAAGACTTTGGTGGTGGTCATCCCGATCCCAATTTAACCTATGCTAAATCATTAGCCGATAAAATGTTTAGTGATGAGGCTCCTGATTTTGGTGCCGCATCCGATGGAGATGGTGACCGAAATATGATCTTAGGCCGACATTTTTTCGTTAATCCCAGCGATAGTTTGGCCCTAATAGCAGCAAATGCAGAATTAATCCCTTCTTACCAAGGCAAAATTAGTGGTATTGCCCGCTCCATGCCCACCAGTCAAGCCGCCGATCAGGTTGCCAAAAAGAAAAATATTCCCTTATATGAAACACCTACAGGTTGGAAATTTTTTGGTAATCTTATGGATGCCAATAAAGTCACACTATGCGGAGAGGAGAGCTTTGGAACCGGCTCTAATCATGTTCGGGAAAAAGATGGCCTATGGGCGGTCTTATTCTGGTTAAATATTTTGGCAGTCCGTCAACAAAGTGTCCAAGATATTGTTATCAGTCATTGGCAGGAATATGGCCGTAATTATTATTCGCGACATGATTATGAAGGTATTGAGAGTAATGCAGCCAATCAATTAATGGACAATTTACGCAACCAGCTCGATACGCTACCGGGTCAAAAACTTGCTTCTTATACCATTGATTTTGCCGATGACTTTGCCTATACCGATCCCATAGATGATAGCCAAAGTTCAAAACAAGGTATTCGTATCGGTTTTAGTGATGGCTCTAGAATTGTATTTCGTCTTTCTGGCACAGGAACTTCCGGTGCAACCCTAAGGATTTATTTTGAAGCTTATACAGACAATCCTCAGAAACAACAACTAGATAGCCAGGAAGCCTTAGCCGAAATCATCGATATTGCCTCTAAATTAAGTCGGTTGACTGAATTAACGGGTCGCACAAAACCGACGGTTATCACCTAAGTCAAAAAAAAGAGTGAATAACGTGATTAATTTAGTCACGGATATTCACTCCGGCTAATCTCCTCCCTGAATTTTTTCTTTAACCTATATAAAATCGTTTTAATTATGTCTCATTTCACTGGTTTTAATCCGGAAGCTATCCATTTTTTACAAGAGATAAAAAACAATAACAATCGTGATTGGTTTGAATCTCGTCGAGCATTTTATGATAAAGAAGTGCTTGAGAAATCCCGTGATTTTGTTGAAAGTTTGGGGGAACGATTATTGGAAATTGCTCCCCGAGTACATGTGGTCCCAAAAGTAAATGGCTCTATTTATCGATTTTCACGAGATGCTCGATTTAGTAAGGATAAAACGCCGTATAAAACCCATTTCTCCTATCTATTTTGGCAAGGTTCCATCAAACGAACCCGCTGCCCTGGTTTTTTTCTGGGTATTACGGCTAATGATGTCCGTATCGGCGCCGGTATTAATATTTTTGAACCCAGTTATTTAAGTGCCTGGCGTGAATGCTGTGTAGACAAACGCCTGGCTCCAGCACTGGAAAAGATTGTAAAAAACTTACAGGGTAATGGATTTATTCGTAATGGAGAACAATTAAAACGTATGCCGCATGGCTATAGCGCTGCGCATCCCAATCAAGAACTCATCCGACATAAGGGCTTACGTTATATTCATCAACATCCCCTGCCCGATCATATATATAGTGCAGAATTTGTCGATCATTGTATGGAATATTTCCGGCAATTATTAGAATTCCATCAATGGACAGTCGAAGTACTTAGCTTTATGCGACCAGGAGATTAAATCGAGATAGGTTAGTCATTTCAAATAGATAAAAAAATTTCCGGAAATCTAACTAAAGAGGGCGAAAAGAAAGGCTTGCTATTATTATTCATTATGTTCTATTGTTCAAAATATTAAAATAAATATACTTGGATAAATCGTTTCCATGCTCAATAAACTGTTTCATAATAAAGTTCCCTTCTTACTCGTTTTATTTATTTTAGTATTAACTCTGATTATATTCGACTGGGTATATCAGATTGATAAACAACGCTTTGATACAGAAGTTCAATCCCTAAACGAGAAAACAGCCAACGCAATTCAAACTGAAGTCGATATTATGCTGACCTTAATGCAGGGTCTGGCGGGTCTATTTGTTTCTTCCGAACATGTCACCGAAGATGAATATCTGCGCTTTTTTAAACAAACATTTCCTGAACACCATGATATTATTCAAGCCAATTGGATTCCGCGACTCAATCAACAACAATTCGATAAATTAAAGCAAGAATATAGTCAACAAAACAAACAATTATTCGCTCTAAAAAACGCTCCAACAATACGAAGCTCCCCAACTCAAGAATTTTTTTATCCTATTTTGTACAGCCACGCCAAAGGTTCCATTAATTCCTTGCCTATAGGACTGAATTTAGGAAATTCCCCCTATTTTATAGACATGCTAAACAATATACATGACTCAAAAATCTTATCTTTAATTCAATTATTTGATAATTACCAAAGTACAAATAGCGAAACCATCTGGGTATTTATGCCGGTGTATAAAATAATTGATGAAAAAAATACTCTGCTCGGTTTTATCAGTATAGAATTTAGCTTTCCTCTCATGCTAAAAGAAGCCCTCAATCGCTTTTTTTTGGATCAGGTTGAACAAGAGGTTTATTTATACACTGAATACCAAAACAAACTTGTTGACGTATTGAACAGTACTCATCCCAATTCACAATATATTAATTCTGATGGACATTTCCAGAACCAACCCAGCAGCCAATTTTACATCGCAAAACAGCTGTTTAAACTTTATATTGAAGTAACGGATTATAATCCCGCTAAGCGCATAACACCTTGGCTGGTTTTATTTATTGGTTTTTTAATCACCACTTTTACCGCTATATATTTTTACCTCATTGATAAAAAACAACATCAAGAAGAACAATTACAACGGCGTATTTTACTTTCCGAAGAACGCTTTCGAGAGTTATTTGATAACATGGCTAGTGGCGTGGCCGTATATAAAGCGGTCAATAATGGTGAAGATTTTGTTTTTGTAGACTTTAATAAAACAGCCCAAAAAGTTGATCATATCAATAAAGGAGACTTATTAGGGAAAAAAGTTACCAATATTTTTGAGGGGGTAATAGAATTTGGTTTACTGGATGTTTTTAGGCAAGTTTATCAAACGGGTCAGCCCATGCGACACCCGATTTCTTTTTACCAGGATCAACGAGTTACCGGATGGCGAGAAAACTTTGTTTATAAACTATCCTCCGGTGAAATTGTCGCGATATACGATGACCTGACCCAAGCAAAACAAGCTGAACAAGCCATAAAGATGGCCAACCAACAGTTTTCATCCGTATTGGAAGGTATTGATGCAGCCATTTATGTCGCCGATTTAGATACTAAGGAAATACTTTATATTAACGATAAAGCAAAAAGTTTTTATGGTGATATATTAGGCAAAAAATGTTGGGAAGCCCTGGACAAAAACCAAAATGAAGAGTGTCACTTGTGTGTAGTCCCTAATCTACTGGATGAACAAGGAAAACCCACGGGTACTTATACTTGGGAATATTATCATTCCGATAAACAGGTCTGGTTTTTATGCCATGACATTGCTATTCCTTGGAGTGATAGGCCTTATGTGAGAATGGAAATTGCTACAGATATTAGCTCTCAAAAAGAAGCCGAACAAGCTTTAAAGCAAGCTAATCGATTGCTCGAACAAGAAAAACAACGTGCTAGCCAATTAGCCCAAAATGCAGATACCGCCAATCGGGCTAAAAGTTTCTTTTTGGCCAATATGAGCCATGAAATTCGTACTCCCATGAATGGTATATTGGGAGTTTGTCAGTTACTCGAGGATAGTCAGCTTGATCAAGAACAGAAAGAATTATTGGCTACCATGACGTTATCTGGAAAATCACTACTACGAATAATTGATGATATTTTAGACTACTCAAAAATTGAATCGGGTAAGGTAAATTTAGAAGAAGTCAGTTTCAACTTATCGACTATCATTAACAATAGTATTCAATTACTAAAACCAAATATTGCTAGTAAAAATATTAAAATTGAATACCTCAATTTCAAACAAAATTGGTTTGTTAATGGAGATGAGACTCGGCTCAGTCAGATTATTATTAATTTATTGAGTAATGCGATTAAATTCACTGAAACTGGAAAAATTACCATTACTACCGAAGTAATTAAACAAGACAATAAAGAGATCAGCTTTAAATTATCAATTAGCGATACCGGAATTGGCATTGCTGAAGAACAACTATCACATATATTCGGTAACTTTACTCAGGCAGATGTATCAACCACACGTAAATATGGGGGCTCTGGGCTAGGGCTTTCTATTTGTAAAAAATTAATTCAATTAATGAATGGTGATATTTGCGTCCAAAGTGAGCTCGGTAAGGGGTCAACATTTAATGTTTTTTTTACCTTAAAAAAAGATCATTCTATTAATACAATTCAAGCAATAACTCCAACTGATGTCGAAGACTATTCTTCTAAGCATATTTTATTAGTAGAAGATGATCGTGTTAATCAAATGGTTGCTACCAAGATGTTGGCTAAATTAGGCTGTCAGATAACGACGGCAAATAATGGCCAAGAAGCATTACAAAAACTACGAGAAAATACTTATGATTTAATTTTTATGGATATGCAAATGCCGGTTATGGATGGCATCAAAGCAACCCAAAATATTCGGAAAAATGGCGATAATACTCCCATTATTGCCATGACGGCAAATGCGATGCAACAAGATAAGGATAGATGTTTCGCCGCAGGAATGGATGATTTTGTCCCCAAACCCGTAAAACTAACCACCTTACAATCAACACTTGCTAATTGGCTCTCCAATAAAAACTAAATCATTCACACCAATCGACTATTCTCTTCCAATTGACTATTTCTTCCCAATCGATTCACTTTCATAAGGTACTTTAGAGGAAAACCAGCAGGCTGGTCGAATCATTTCAAGGCTGTGCTTACCTTTTACGCATAACCAATTCTGTTTATCTTGTCTTTCTACTTGGCATAAAGCTGCAGCTATATAAGTATCCAAACGGCATTGAGGTGAAGGAACTCGATAATTGGTTTGTTTGACAATATGCTGTTCTGCTTGATTTAAATGAGGCTCTTTTAAAGCTTCTTTTTTCGCTAAAAATTTAGCCAGTCGATAACCCGCCATAATCGTCCGAATACAAATTGTCCTTTCCTGCTCCGTAATATAATTCTGCTGACAGCGTTCAGTAACAATATTGGGAACCATTCGATGTCTTAGGGTATAATTTTCAGGCAGTTTAGGCAAAATACGTCGTAAACATTCCGAAGCACCAAAATAGTCAGCCTGCCCTTCCACAGAATAACGCCAGATTTTAGGTTCTCCAGCTAAATGATGGCCAATTTCATGACAGACAATTAAAGTAAATGCATCTGCGTTTACTAGAGGATGACGAGCAATCCCGCCAGGGATTCTAAGCTCGGCAATAATACCTCTTCGATCCTCCTGATGCCAAGCCGAAGCACGGAGTTCATCATTTTCCCAATTTCGACTGATTTGCAAATGTTTTTTTTGTTGAGCAAATATTTTGCCATAAATATTTTCAGTGACATTTAAAACCGTATGATAGGTATGACGTGAGATCGTGGCTTGAGCAAATAATGGGAAAAATAGAAATAAAAAAATCAGCACTCTGTTCATGCTGCACCTCTATAATCTAAGTTTACTCACTATTAAGTTTAGAACATAGCGGCAATAATTTGGAGGATAATCATGAATTATATTCCTCTCTATCTTATTGTTGTTAAAATGGTTATTATATTATAAAACATTGATTTAAAGGACTTCGGGGAGGGAGACGTAAAAATACTTATTTATCACATTTTTTATTCTAAAGGCTGGCTCATCAATAGAAAAAATTGAACATTTAAAACAGCGTTTGACTGATATCATTAACCAACCCGTACAATTTGACCATTGTCAGCTAAATATTAGCATTAGTATTGGGGAAGCCATTTTTCCGAACGACGACCAAGATTTTGAAAGTTTATTTGTACATTCGGATGAAGAAATGTATAAACAAAAACTTCAGCACCCACTTAAATAATAAAACCTATTTAACCTTATCTTTTTCATAAAATCACATTTCCCTGATCAGAAATTAATCTAGATCAAGTAAAAAAACAAAGTACCACGGTTACAATTGGCGCTTTTTGCAAAGTCATTTTAAATAACATTAAAGTATAGCTGCACTCTTGCCGAAATATATTGCATCGCTATTGTTAAATTTTTTTATGGGAAACCTTTTGAGATGAAAAATACTGCCAACCTTGCTAAAGGCAACCTCAATTTTATTAAACTCATCGCTGCTGGACGTAGTGTTGTAGGTATGTTTATACGCAAGGATGTCGGTGCTACAGCAGCAATGTTATGTGTGGCTTTGTTGGCTTTTTTCCAAAACCAACAAAGCTCTGAGATTCAAGAAAACAAGTTTGAACAATCTCTCACTACTACGTCTAAACTACTGGAGCAGATTGATCAAAATTACTCTGCTCTGATAAATCATGGAATCACGCGCTCTAAACAGGCAATTGACAGTATTAGTAATAATTTAAGCCAATTATCCCAAGATCAACAACAAGCTTATGCGACAATATTTACTCAAACTAATACCACCTTAACTAATGTAATTAACCTGGTACAAAAGAAAAAAGATGCCTGGAATAATATTGAAAATGCCCAACTGAACACCATTACCCGAATTTTTAAAGAAGTTGTCCATTTACAACAAATGAGTATGTTGGGTGGAAATGTACCGCGAAATACTCTGCGCAACGAATTAAAAAAAATCTCTAAACCTGGAATTTTGGCCCTAGCCAACTTACAACAATTACCACTCGCAGATAACGAAGCTCAACTTTTGCAACAATTTACTAAAGAGCAAAAATCCATGCAAAAACATATCGAAGAATTTTTAAAATTCCGAGATAGTTTGGCTCAACTCACTGATAAAGATGATATTCAAGATGCAATTTTTGAGTTATTTGATCAATTGGAAATGATTCAGGAAGACCATAAATCGTCAGAAACATTAATTGGCAAGGCTCACCTTTTAAGTCGTGAATCCGGTAATCAAGCCATAGACACCCAAAAAACACAATCTAGTGAAAAGTTACATGCTTTGCAACAAAGCGGCACAAGCAAACTTAACCAAGCTAAAAATGCCCAACATCAAGCCATCCAGAAATTACAACAACAACAAATAGACGACATTAATCAACAGGCTCAAAATCGGAGTCAAGCATTAGAATCACTGAGTCAAGAACAACAATCCACCCTCGCCCAGCTTAAAAAATCTGCCGACGAACGATTAGCTTTCTTAGTCATTATTATTCTTGTCATACTGATATTTTCTTACCTATTCTCTTTCTTTTCTTTACGTACCTTCAAACAAGGTGTTAGTAAATTAGAAAATTCACTGCGCAATTTGGGCGAGGGCGGAGACCTGACTAAAAAGGCTGAATTATCAGGTTTTGATGAACTCGATCGTTTGGTAATGGCCAATCAAGAGGCTAATGAATCTGAGCTATTACCCCTCATGCGCCAAGTCGATGACACTGCAAAAAGTTTAAATTCAGTCGTTAATGGATTGGAGGAAAACTCGCTGCGACTTCAAAAAGCTGAAACCGAATTGAATAGTGATGTTCAACAAGTCACTTCTGCAATTTCAGTTATTGCAGAAGATAGTAATAGCTTGGCCAATACTATTGGCAATACTTCCGATGCTGTTACTCAAAGTGCTCAAATAGGTCGTGATGTAAACAATACCATGAACGAGGTAACCTCGGTTATTATTGATCTCCAACAACAATTGGGCGATGCTTCAACGGTTGTGGCAAAATTTGACGGTATCAGCCAGGGCATTAAACAAACCTTGGAGCAAATCCAGGGCATTGCCGAACAAACTAACCTATTGGCCTTAAATGCAGCAATTGAAGCCGCTCGTGCAGGTGAAGCCGGACGGGGTTTTGCGGTGGTAGCCGATGAGGTTCGGACTCTAGCGGAACAATCACACAAATTAACCGAAGAAATCGGGAGCTTAATGCTTGAATTGATGGCCGGAAGCGCTGAAGCCAATAAACTCATTAATGCCGATAGTAATAGTGCCGTTGGTAAAGTTGTTGAAAGTAGTCATCAGGCTGGTGATTTGTTAGTCCAAATGGTTCAAACCCAAGAACGTATCGAACGCGAAGTCACAGAATGCGCCAGCTCAGCACGAGAACAAGGTGAAAGAGCCTTAAATACGTCGAGTCAAACTGAAACCATGAAACAGTCTACCCACGAAGTAGAACTCGGCGTACAGCAGACTGGACTTAGTGCGGGCGAAATTAAAACCATGGTGGACAAACTGGTCACTCTTTTACAACGTTATCGTTTTCAGTAAGCACTTAGATAAAAGTGTAATAACTCTGGTTACTTGTAGACTAAAGACTATTACACTTTTAGGCTTTTACATCAAGAAATACTAAAACCTTCGGCAGGTCGACATTGTTCGCCATCACAAACGTTTATTTCAATCGTGGTATGCGCTAATTTGTGATAATCTTTTAACAGATCTTGATAATGTTCAAGTGGCTTGGGAAAGTGAGTCATTAAAGAAATAATAGCCGCATAATGGTTTGCTCCAACCTTCCAAATATGTACATCGGTAATTCGATTATCCGAATCATTTTCTATGCTATTGATGATCTTGTCTTTATAATCACTTTCGATACTCGCATCGAGAAGGATAGGACCGGTCTGTTTTAATAGCCCTAAGGACCAGCGCGTAATAATAATTGCTCCCACAATTCCCATTATTGGATCCATCCAATTCCAGGCAAAATATTTACCCGCCAATAAGGCGACAATAGCCAGCAATGAAGTTAAGGCATCTGCCAAGACATGCATATAAGCCGCTCTCAAATTATGGTCATGACCATGTTCGTGCTCGTGCTCGTGCTCGTGCTCGTGCTCGTGCTCGTGGCCATGGTGATGATGATGGTCTTTTAATAACCAGGCACTGACTAAATTAATAATTAAACCTAAAGTAGCGACAGCAATCGCTTCATTAAAATGAATCGTTTGCGGGTCGATAATACGCATAATGGATTCAATCAACATCATTAAGGCCACTACTGCCAAAGCCACAGCACTGGCCAAACCGCCCAACACACTGACTTTACCCGTCCCAAAGGCATAGGCTGGATCATTAGCATGTTGACGGGCGAAGCGATAAGCAAAAATGGTAATCATAAAAGCCGCAACATGGGTGCCCATATGCCAACCGTCAGCTAATAAGGCCATAGAACCATACACGCTACCCGCAATGATTTCTACCACCATCGTAATCGCTGTTAAAATCAATACATATAGGGTTCGCTTTTCACCCTGCGTATTAATCACCGTAAAATCATGTTCATGCTGCCATTTATCCAAAGTATGGGTATGCATATAAAATCCTTTAAAAAAAACTGAGGGGCATATTCAATTTTATCAGTCCCCCCATTCAATTAAAAATAAAAACTATTTACACTCCCCTTTTTTCCATAGATAAAACAAGGCGGGTATCACTACTAAGGTTAGTACGGTGGCACTAACCATTCCTCCCAACATCGGTGCCGCAATACGGCGCATCACTTCTGATCCGGTTCCGGTACTCAACATAATTGGTAATAATCCCGCCATAATGGCACTCACCGTCATAATTTTTGGCCGTACACGATCGACCGCACCTTCAATAATCGCATCATAGAGTTCTTGTTTATACAGCCCCCGTTGTTCCCGATTCGCTTTTTGTTTGACCTCTTTATAAGAATTAAGCAAAAAAACTAACATCACAACCCCTGTTTCAGCCGCAACACCCGCTAAAGCGATAAAACCGACCCAGACAGCAACCGAAAGGTTATAATCTAGATACCAAAGCAACCAGAAACCTCCAACTAAGGACATGGGTAAAGCCCCCATAATAATCATTACTTCAGCAAAATTTCTAAAATTTAGATAGAGTAGTAACATAATCACCAAAATGGTTACGGGTACCACAAGTTGGAGTTTTTGTTTCGCTCTAACCATATATTCATATTGTCCTGACCAGGCGACTGAATAACCAGCCGGTAGATCCACTCGTTCTTGGACATAGTTTTGTGCTTGCGCCACATAAGAGCCTAAGTCACGCCCGTCTATATCAACAAAAATCCAACCATTGGGTCGTGCATTCTCACTTTTAATCATAGCAGGTCCCATTTGCACTAATACATTAGCCACCTGTTCTAGAGCAACTCGTGTCCCGGAAGGCGTGATAATAGGGATTTGCCGAATCCGTTCAACACTATCGCGACTATCACGTGGATAACGAATATTAATGGGATAACGTTCCAAACCTTCCACACTTTGAGACACATTCATACCACCAATAGCGGAACTGATCACATCCTGAATATCTTTAATATTCAGGCCAAAACGAGCGGCAGCCAAACGATTAATATCAATTGTGATATAACGTCCCCCCACTACCCGTTCTGAATAAGCCGATAAAGTCCCGGGAACTTGTTTAACCACTTCCTCAATTTGTTGGCCAATGGCTTCAATAACGCTTAATTCAGGTCCTGAAATTTTAATACCAACAGGGGTTTTAATCCCAGTGGCTAGCATATCAATCCGGGTTTTAATCGGCATTACCCAGGCATTGGTTAATCCAGGAAATTGAATCAACTGATTAAATTCTTTCTTTAATTTGTCCATCGTCATTCCCTCACGCCATTGACTGCGAGGGTGAAACTGAATAGTCGTCTCAATCATGGTGAGAGGTGCGGGATCTGTGGCTGTTTCAGCTCGACCGATCTTACCAAATACTCGTTTTACTTCGGGTACGGTTTTAATCAGTTTATCTGTTTGCTGCAAGAGTTGTTGTGCCTTACCAATTGATAATCCCGGAAAGGTGGTTGGCATATACATCAAATCCCCTTCATCCAAATCGGGCATAAACTCAGTACCAATATTCATAATCGGCCAATACATACTAGCTACCATAAGCAGGGATAAAAATAATATGCTTTTAGGGGCAAGCAAGACCAATTTAATCACTGGCATATAAAGAAAAATCAATAAACGATTAACAGGATTACGCTTTTCCTCGATAATATGACCACGAATAAAATAACCCATCAAGACGGGAACTAAAGTGATCGACAACCCTGCGGCGGCTGCCATGGCATAGGTTTTTGTATAGGCCAGCGGTGAAAATAAACGCCCCTCCTGAGCTTCCAAAGTAAAAACAGGAATAAAGCTAAGGGTAATAATTAATAAGGAGAAAAATAAAGCCGGACCAATTTCAATCGTCGCCCGATAAATAACATCCCAACGATTTTCATCGGTTAAGGGTGTTTTTTCAATATGTTTATGCACATTTTCAATCATCACTATAGCTGCATCAACCATGGCTCCAATGGCAATCGCAATTCCCCCCAAAGACATAATATTGGCATTAATTCCCTGATTTTGCATAATAATAAAAGCAATCAAAATTCCTATCGGCAAGCTAACAATCGCCACCAGAGCACTACGTAAATGAAATAAAAAAACCACGCAAACTACGGCCACAATGGCTAATTCTTCAATGACCGTATGTTTTAAATTATCCACAGCACGCAAAATCAAAGCCGATCGATCATAGGTTTCAATGATTTCAACACCTTTTGGTAGTCCTGGTTTTAATTGTTCCAGCTTAGTTTTCACCTTATCAATGACTTCCAAGGCATTTTCACCGGAACGCATCACAATAATACCACCGACAACTTCCCCCTCTCCATCCAGATCTGCAATGCCACGTCGCATTTGCGGTCCTATGCGAATTTGAGCAATATCTTTTAATAAAATGGGCGTACCATTTTTATTTAATGTAATAGGGACTTGCTTTAGATCAGCGAGACTAGAAATATATCCTGTAGTTCGGATCATATATTCCGCTTCAGCCATTTCGATGACCGAGCCTCCACTTTCTTGATTGGCACGTTGAATTGCTCGTTTAACTTGATTGAGAGAGAGGTTAAAGGCTCGAAGTGATTCTAAATCCAAGACGACTTGATATTGTTTGACCATTCCACCGACTGTCGCTACCTCCGAAACACCGGCAACCGTTTGCAGTTCAAACTTTAAAAACCAATCCTGAATTCCTCTTAATTGGGCCAAATCATTTTGACCTGATTTATCAATCAAGGCATATTCATAAACCCAGCCAACTCCCGTGGCATCGGGACCTAAAGCGGGTTTAGCATTACTCGGTAACTTCGAAGAGACCTGAGAAAGGTATTCCAAGACTCGCGAACGGGCCCAGTACATATCCGTACCATCAGCAAAAATCACATAGACATAAGAGTCGCCAAAAAAAGAATAGCCCCGAACATTAACCGCACCAGGTACCGATAACATAGCCGTGGTTAGAGGATAAGTAACCTGATCTTCAACCACCTGCGGAGCTTGACCTGGATAGGAGGTTTTAATAATCACCTGTACATCGGATAAATCGGGAATTGCATCCAATGGAGTTTTTAAAACGGCATACACACCCCAGCCAGATAAAATCAGCGTTAAAACTAGAATTAAAAACCGATTATGCAGGGAATATTTTATTATTTTTTCTATCATAATAATTCTTTATTAGCCTTTATTTCGAAATCTTAATAAACTGGCCTTTAAACTGGCTTCTGAATCAATTAAAAATTGTCCAGAGACCACGACCTTTTCTCCTTCCTGTAATCCTGATTTAATTTCAATGCTATTATCAGATTCCATACCAGCAGTCACTATTCGAGGGGAAAAACGTCCCTGCTCTTTTTGAATAATAACGCGAGTTTCATTGCCACTTTGAATCAAAGCTTGTAATGGAATATAAAGCGCCTGTTCAACTTTCTGGGTATATATTTTTACTTTGGCATACATATTTAATTTAAATAAACCATGTTGATTAGGCATTCGAATCCGAACTTTTAAAGTCCGGCTTTGTTTGTCCATTTCCGGATAAATATAATCCACTTCGCCAAACCATTCTTTACCTGGATAGGCATCCATAGTGACTTTTACGTCTTGCCCATTCTCCACCCAGGCGGATTGTTTTTCATACACTTCAGCAATAAACCAAACATGGTTTAAATCAGCTAAAGTCATGATTTCAGTTTGTGGTTTAATGTACATACCTTCGCGGATATTAAGCCGTACTACAATACCATTATGTTTTGCATAACTTTTGAGGGTCCGTTCAATTTTGCGCGTCTTTTTTAAGCGTTTAATTTGAGAATTGGTAAAGCCTAAAGAATAGAGTCGTTCTCGAGAGGCCTTTTCTACACCTTTAAACTTATTCTTCAGGGACAATAAATAATCTTCCTGAGCATTGAGCAATTCTGGAGAATAAAGGGCATATAATAAGTCACCTTTTTTGACTTTGTCGCCAACGGCTTTTACATAGAGCTTTTCGATCCAACCATCACTGAGTTGATGCACATGACTTAGATTGTCTTCGTCATAATCTACATAGGCAACCGTATCCAATTCACGATATAAATTTCCTTTTTTGACTTCGTCAATTTGTACACCGAGATTATTTACCACTCCCGGATCGATTTTTACCACGACTTGTTTTGCTTGGCCATTAGTCGCATTTTTGGAATTTTCTTCTGCATAAACCGGAACCAAATCCATCCCCATGGGTGATTGTCCCGGCTCATCACGTCGGTAGTTCGGATCCATAGGAGCCACCCAGTAGAGAATTTTTTTCTCCGTTTGGGTTGTCGCTTTAGGGGCTTCAGCTTCTACTGCCACTAAATCCATCCCACAGATGGGACAAGAGCCTGGTTCACCTTTTACTATCTGTGGATGCATAGGACAAACATAGGTTGGATCTAAATGCTTTTCCGCATGTTCCATAGCAGTTTCTTGAGCCATTGCCATCAATGGCTTTTCTTCTGTTTCAGCTTCTACGGCTACCAGATCCATTCCACAAATAGGACAAGAGCCCGGTTCACCTTTTACAATTTGCGGATGCATGGGACAGACGTAACTAGGGTCCAAATGTTTCTCAGCATGTTCAATTGCTGTTTCCTTGGAACTGACTACTTCTTTTTGGGGATGATTGTCAGCTCCAGTTTTATTCACTAAGCTTTCGAAGGATTTTTTCATTGAGCTAAATAAATGTGAAATTTGCTCACTATTATCCGGTGACGAGAAATATTGATTGGAAAACCAACCAATAGACATTGCAATGCCAAGAACAACAATAAAACTAGTGTACCTAATCATTACTTATCTCCTAGCAAATAAGAAAGATTAATATATTGTCGAGCTAACTCAATTTTTAATTTCAATTGAGCCAATTCAATATTTAATTGGGTTACATTGGATCGCACCACTTGATCAAACTTTCCAACTCCCACTTGATAAGCATTTAAAGCGGCTTGAGCATTTTGTGCCGCCTTATCTAAAATAGTTTGATCATAATTTTTAATCCGTTTTCGCAAACGCTCAATTTGAGCATTGGTCTGTAATAAATCTCTTTGTAACTCAGTTTTCTTATCGTCATAATTAAAGTTAACCGCCACTAACTTTTGTTCACTCGCAGCCAAAAGATGATCTTGTTTGCTCGTTCCCCATAAAGGATATTTCATATTAACCATGGTAGAAAAAAAATCACTCCGACTACTACCATCCGGATTATCACCGAGACGTTTTCCATAACTCACATCCACCGCCCAAATCGGCTTGTATTTTTGCTCGGATAGTTTAATGCCCTGCTTGGATTGTTCTTTTATTTGAATAATTTTTTGCAAACTGGGATGACTGTCCAAAAGCAATTGTTGTTGTTTTTGGTCCAAACTAACTCGTTGGGTTAATAAACTGGCATCCCGGGCCACTAGTTCTGGCTCCATTTTCTCCCCAGTCCAACGCATTAAAGCATCCAACGCCACGACCAATTTCATTCGATTATCATCTAACTTATCTTCCAAGAGCGATAACTCCAATTCCATTTGGTAAATATCTTGTTGATTACTGCGTCCGCTGGCATAGGTTAGTTCTATTAAATCTCGTGATTCCTGAAATAATTTATAATTGTTTTGTAATAATGAGTAGGCCTGCTCCTGAAATAAAATATCTAACCAACTCAATCGTAAAGATTTAATAATTTGGCGAACACGAAGCTGAGCATCATAATCTTTTTCCAATGCAGCATATTCATATCGTCGAGAATTTATCGATAGGGTCTCGCCCTGGGGAAACTGTTGAACGATACCCAATTTTAATTGGGTCATTGCTTCTTGGTCAAAGCTAAAGGTATCAGTCGGCAGGTTACTAATGCCAAATTTTATCGAGGGATCTTTCCAACTCAAAGCGGCCTTCGAATTATCCATTTGGGAGCGTTTTTGACTGGCAATACTTTTAAGTGAAAAGTCTCTTTGCAAAGCAATTTGTTCTGCATCTGCTAGTGATCTTATTGAACCACTCTGAGCTATCGGACTTAATAGCAGGCACATAGAAATCAATATTATTGGTTTCATTTTAATATCCATGAAAAATATATTCTAAAAAAAATCAGATCAGCCTAATATCCAGATTAAAGAGAAGAGAATATTACGCAATTAGGTAGACCAATTAACTGAGATGAGCAGCTAAACACACCTATAAAATGAAATGGTTTAAATCAAAAAGGATTGATAACGAATATTAATGGGAGGACGAGTGGGTTTTAAAGTGGCATTGGCAAGACTAATCGCTTGTCGAGAAGAACTTTTATAGGCCTGCTGAATATGTGAAATAGGATTTAATCGAGTTAAATCCAAAAAAGGTAGAAGAATGCCATCAGAGGATAAATCAACTTGTGCAATGATCGACTGGCATTGGCCGGGCTGACAAAAACAATCATCAGCAGTCATGCTATCTTGCTGCTCCATTGCACCAGATTCTTTAATAACAACGGATTGTCCAGCTTTTGGCGGCATTTCTAACATAAAAGCATGGACCGTGACAATGGACATACTGATCAGCAGTGTAAACACAACTATACTCAATACGAATGTCTGGAACTTCTTAGTATGATGGAGAAAGTTTAATAGCATGGCGCATTTTATACCAAAAACTGAGTAAAGCTGCAAATTAAATATATTTAATCTTTGTCATCAAAGCCTCTTCCCCCTAAAATCAAGCTGTTATCCGAACAAATACATTTTTTTTCAGTAAAAAGCAGACTCGCTTGACACTTACTATTGATTTGACTGGCAAATAACTCTATATTTTTATATCTCCTCAGCCGAACAAACGATGGGAATTATGAGCATAAAAATAGGAATTATTACCGTATCTGACCGCGCCAGCGCTGGAATTTACGAGGATTTATCAGGTAAAGCAATCATTGATACCTTAAATGAATATTTAACTAGTCAGTGGGAAGCTGTTTATAAGGTCATTCCCGACGAACAAGAAGATATAGAACATACCATGCGTGAAATGAGTGCTGAAAGTGGTGAAAATGGCAACTGTTGTTTGATTGTAACCACTGGCGGCACTGGACCAGCCGTGAGAGATATTACTCCTGAAGCGACTGAAGCCGTGTGTCAAAAAATGATGCCTGGATTTGGAGAATTAATGCGTCAAGTCAGTTTACAATACGTACCCACGGCTATTTTATCCCGCCAAACTGCCGGTATCTGCAATAAATCATTAATTGTAAATCTACCTGGAAAACCAAAGTCTATTCGAGAATGTTTGGACGCGGTATTTCCTGCTATCCCTTATTGCATCGATCTCATTGAAGGTCCTTATCTAGAATGTAATGAAGATGTAATTAAACCCTTTCGACCTAAAAAATAAGGATTTTATCGATATGTTATTTTCTTTTAAAAAGAAACTTTTTTTGACCACTGCAGTTAGTACTCTTTTATCCAGTCAGATAGCCATTGCTGACGCTACTCTCCATTTTAAGCGTGGTATAGGGCCAAATAAAGAAACCCATAATATGATCTTTATTAAAGATCAACATATTAACTTATCTCAGACAGCCGGTAATACCAATCAAAACTATAGTATCTTTGATGCAAAAGGTGAAAAAATTATCCATATAAATCCTCAGCAAAAAGCTTATATGCAGATGAATAAGGCAACCATTGACGAGCAAGTTGCCAAAATGAAAAAGAGTATCGAAATGATGCGTCTACAGATGGAAGAAAAATTAAAAACCATGCCTGCAGATCAACAAAAAATGATGCGAAAAATGATGGAAACACAAGGTCTAGGTCCAGCAACAAAAACGCCCCCCAAACCAACCAAAAAACATATTAAAACCGCTAAAAGTGATACGATTGTCGGCATTAACTGTTCTATTGTTGAAGTACACACCAATAATGTGAAAACAGAAGAACTCTGTGTCAGCAAAGAAACGCAACTGGGATTAGACAGTACCGATGCGCAAACAGTAATTGGCATGAAAAAATTCATGAGCTATATGGCAAAGTCTGCTCGTAGCGCAATGCCAAATCAAGCTATTGAAGAAGAATTCGAAGGGCTACCACTACGTACCCGAAGCTACGATCCTAAAGGTGCTTTGGTCAATGAAATCGTATTAGAATCACTTGATAAAAGTCCTATTAACGCGGACAAAATTACTATTCCTAACGGGTATAAATTAGTCGATACTCCTCAAATGCATTAAGAACTTAGAGAGTATTTTCACCCTCATTATGGTGAAAATGCTCTCCAAAATTATTATTTCTAATCGTTAATTTACCGGCGTCGCTGGTAATTTGGGTTTTTTATTGGGATCACTTTTTTCTTGCATAACTTGTTTTAGCTTACGCATAAGTTCATCCTGCTCGGCTTTTTGTTTTTCCATATCCTGAAAGTGCTTCTGCTGACTGTCCATATCAGCTTGAATTTTTGTCAATTGAGTATTTTTTTCGGTGAGTGAATTGGTCAAATTGACGATTTGAGCTTCCAATTCAGCAACTTTGGCTAATGCTGCCTGAGTATTAGTTTCTTTGATATTGATGGTCTCAGCCAATTCTGCCAACATCACGTCTTTACTATCTAATTGTTCATTTAGGTCGGCAATTTCAGAATTTTTAAGCCCGATATTATTGGAATTTTGTTGACTATTTTGCTGCTCACGCTGAAGTTGTTCGGTCAATTCTTTGATTTGATTCTGCTGTCCGACTACACGTTCTTGCAAGCCAATCAATTGTCCTTGTGTTCCTTTTAAAGCAATATTGTTTTTATCTAACTCAGCAGTCAAATTGTTCTTAATAAGAACTAAACCATCCATTTTTTCCTTTTCTGCTTTTGCCTGCTTGTTAAGCGATTTATATTGATCAACCAATTGCATATATTTAGCTTCCAAATGCTTTAGTTTCGCCGCACTTGTTTCTAGCTCTGATTGAGTTTTAAGCAATTTTTGCTGTTGTTCAGAATTACTCTGAGTCAAGGCATTAATTTTTTCTTTCTCTTTTTTCAAGTCTGTTTGAGCTTGATTTAATTGGTTCTGAGTTTGATCTAACTGAGCCCGTAGCTGTCCACTTTCTTGTTTAGTTTTTTGATAAAGTCCCTTTAAACGCAATTCTTCATCACTGGTTCCGCAACCACTTAATATTAGTGATGAACCAACTATAAGAGAGAATAATACGGTGCTGGCGTTTTTACTACACCACAACTTTCTTAAAGCATATATCTTCATTATTTTTTCCTTTGGTAGTAATCTACAAATTTAGTTTTTATTACAAATATTATAATTTTTTATGAGATTAGACAAAAAAAAAGGAACACATATAAATTGTTCCTTTTTGATTTCTTATGGCCAACTGATTTGCCTATTTGACTCCTTTTTCTACCAGGAACTCAGAATAAGCTTTATCGGTCCGCATAATATGATTGGTCAACCATTCTTTCAAAAAAGCCATGACTTCAATCCCAATCATAAAATCGCCACTTTCCATTTTCTTCTTAAGCTCAACGACCTGATTCAAGAGAGCTTCATGTTCAGCTTTATGTGCCGCAGTTTCTTCATAGCCATATTGGGCAAATAATCTTTCTTCATAACCAAAGTGTTTTTCCGTATAAACAGCCAATCCATCAAAAATTTTCTGCATAATATCTTTGGAGCTACCATTGGCAATGGCATCATTCAAAGCATTTATCATATTGATTAATTTTTTATGTTGCTCATCAATAGATTCTATCCCAACACTTAACTGGGCACTCCAGGTTATTAATGGCATGTATACCTCAATAGACTTAATTTAACTAGATTGTCGATAACTAATGACTTAGCTCGAACGAGATGATTTATTATGGCGGACTAAGCAAAAAAATCAAGTTCAACATCTTTTATTTCCACCATTATTTGACCTTGATCAGGTTTGTTTAAGTTGTATTATTCGCCAATGATATACCGATCATACAAAAAAATATTCATGGTGATTTTAGCAAGCGTTGATAAATTTTTTCCAAATCAGTTCTATGTTCAGTTTCTTCATAAGCTAAAAATTGAAAAACACTTTTTAACGGCCCTTCAGGTGAGTTATCAGCCAGTTGTTGATATTGTTTCATCGCGGCATCTTCTCGCCCTAAGGCATATTCCAAAATGGTTTTTTCATCGGGATTATCGCCAAGTTCAGGCATATTCACATAGCTAGTATAATGTTTTTCTTCTTTTGGAATGGCTATTTTTTGTTCAATTTGACTGAGAACACTGGGATCTTCCAGCAAATCCAAAAATAAATGATAATGCTGTAATTCTTCAGCGGCGAGATCTTCTATTAAATAACGAATATTATCGCTGACCTGCGGAATGAGTTCAGAATAAAATTCATGGGCAGTTTTTTCAAACGAGGTGGCTATCTCTAATACTTCTTTTAGGGTACGTTTTTGTTGAAGAATAATATACCCTTGACCATGTCCTTCATGACATTGTGTATCTGTCATTACCTTCGCCTCTTATTTTTATCCAATTTAGGGAATGTTCTGCATATACCAATTCTACCTCTTCTTGCCTTGCAATCAAGTATTGGGGCAAAATTTCCAAATAAATATCCCATATTTAAATTCTTCGAAGTAGGATAGCTATCCTTTTAATGGAATTTTAGGTTGCCATTTTAACCACTTAAGTTTAACTTCATCATTCAACTCGAACATAGTATTTTGTCTAGCACGACGAAACATTTTTTTCTGAGCTTCCATATCGTTAAGATCAATTACATCCTCTTTTGCTGGAGTGGCAAAAGAAATTCCACCTTCTAAAATGGCTTGTACCGTTTCTGTTTTGATTTTAGAACTCGCAAATAAATTAATATCCATATTTATTCCGCTGGCATTCCAAAATTTCGAATTAAAATGTACTAGAGGTGCATATCGGTTATCAATATTAATATGGATAACCACAAAATCAGCACTTTCAGACAACTCATAACCCGTCACTTGACCCACTTTCAATTGTCGATAATAAACCGGATCATTTATATCTATTGAACCCAACAATGGGGTTTTTAAACGTAGGTTTAAACCACTATTGGCCTTAAGCTTTTGAGGACCATTTTTTAAAGCTCTAAAGTGATTGCTCGGTTGTCCTCGCACCGGATCTAATTGTATGTAATTGCCTCCAACCAATGTATCAAGGTTCTTAGTACTGGCTAAACCAAACTCAGCTTTAACAATCCAGAATCTAGATTTTTTACCGAGTACTGAGCGAACCACTCTATCCATAGCAACATCTGCAACCACCTGTTTCAAATCTGTAAAAAATCGTAATTGTTTAACGGTACCAACTTTTATACCCTGATATTTAATTACAGTCCCTTCTTTTAATCCATTAGCATTATCAAAAGTAATGGTAATCGGAAACGTATTTTCTTGAGCCATCTGATAGTCATCAAATAAATCAAAGCTATCTCCATTTTTAACCTTTAACGTTTTTTTCCCAACTTTTGGACTAATAAAACCAATTCCTCCTTGCAAAATAGCACTTAACGACTCGGTTCGGATTGCAAGATCGCTAATACCACCCGAGATTTTTATTCCACTGGCTAAATAAAATCGAGAATTAGTATTAATCAATTTGGCGTATTTTTTATTGACCCAAATATCAACAATTATGTGAGTATTATCTTGAGCCAATTGATAGCTAATTACCTTACCTACCGGTAATTGGTGATATAAAACCGGAGAATCAACAGCAACAGAACCCAATTCTTTAGTTTTTAGCTTAAGGTGCAATCCTGGAGCTAATGGGCTCATAGGAGGTTCTTTCTCCAAAGCATCAAAAACTCGACTAAACTTTCCTTTTCCAGGCTGTAAACTAATATAATTGCCACTCACTAAGGTTCCTAATCCCGAGACACCTTGCAGGCTAATTCTTGGTTTCACTAGCCAAAATCGAGTACCTTGCTTTAAAAATGGTTTGGCATAGGGGTGAATTTTCAGGCTGGCTTTAATTTTTTTTGATTTAGAATCGAAGTCAATCGCTGTTACCTTGCCTAAATTAATGCCTTTATAAATTACTTCGGTAATATCTGCCTCTAAGCCAGTAGCATCGTCAAAGTATAAACTGACTTGAATTCCTGCTTCGGCTGTTTCGAAATCCGGGTAAAGTTTATACTTATCTCCATTACTTGCTTTTGCTGTTTTTTTGGAGGGATTAAATAGGCTAATTCCACCACTCAAAATATTAAGAAATGATTCGGTTTTTACCGAAAAGCCAGTGAGCCCACCTTTGATAGCAATCCCACTACTATGATAAAAACGGCTATTTTGGCGTACAAGATGCGTATATTCAGGTTTAATATGTGTTGAAAGATGAACCTTATCGTTTTTGGCGTCTAAATGATATTGCTGTACTTGTCCGATAACAAGGTTTTTGTAGTAAATTTTACTCCCTATATCAATGGAGCCAAGCTTTTTTGAGTGTAGAGTCAAATGCAAGCCTGGCTCAGTATGAGCTGGTAATGGAGGTTCTGATAACACCTTAAATTCTGTACTTGGCAATCCTTTTCCAGGACGAATTTCCAGATGAACACCTTTGATCAGAGTACCCAACTCTGAAATTCCTTTTAAACTAATCTTCGGTTCAACTTTCCAAATTTTGCTATGCTGTCGCAGAATGTTTTCTGCAATAGGATCGACATAGGCCATAGCCTTCATTTTACCTGTGGTAAAATCGGGTTGGATTTTTTTTATAATGCCAATATTAAAACCATTAAACTGAATACGGGTCACATTTGCTTCAATATCATCGCTATTATCCAAATGCAAAACAACAGGAATACCAACATCCGCTTCAGTAAAATTAGGGAATAAGGGAAATTTATCTCCCACTTGTGCAGGTTCTTTTAAATAACTATTTTCCGGGGTATAAAATGCAATTCCTCCCATGACCAACGCAGCAAATGATTCGGTTTCAATATTGATACCAGATAGACCGGCTTGCACCCGAATACCACTTACATTATAAAAACGAGACTGCTTCTTAACCAGATGAGCATATTCTTCGTCGATATTGACAATTACCGTTACATTATCATCTTCAGAAGCATAGTAACTCCCTACCACCTCGCCAACTTTGATCTTTTTAAAATAAAGCGGAGAACCGGTGACCAAAGAACCTTTGTCTTTGGTTTGGAGATGCAGGAGTAATCCTGAACCAAGTAACCCCTCAGGCGGCGGCTCTTTAAGAGCAATATAGTCAGTTTTTAAGGCGCCAGTTGTACCGGGACGTAAGGCAATATAATTGCCAGAGACCAGAGTATCTAGACCTGAAATACCACCTAAAGCAATCGATGGTTTAACCAGCCAAAACTGCGTGTCGTCACGTAAATAGGGCTCAGTACGTTTATCTAGATCAACCGTTACAATGACTTGCTGAATATCTTCTTTATTAATCTCAACGTCTTTTACCTTACCAATGGCAATTCCTTTATACATCACCTTGGTTTTTGCAATATTGATTCCAGAACCCGTATTAAAACGTATCGTAACTTGAACCCCTCTATTAGTATAAGTTTCGTAACCCAACCATAGAGCTAATAACAATGCCGTAAATGGCAAAAACCAAATAGGTGAGATGCGCCAACGTTTTTTCTTAATAACTACCGCTTTCTCGATACTTTCACTCATTTAATAGTCCCAAATAAGACGAGGATCAAAACTGACGGTAGCATACATGGTTATTACCACGACAGCTGCAAAAGATGTAGCGGCAGGACCTGCATGAATAGTACTTAAAGTACCAAAGTCGACCATTGCGACCATTATGGCAATAACAAAAATATCTAACATAGACCAACGACCTATAAATTGGATAAACCGAAACATATTACTACGATGGGAATAAAAAAAACGACTTTTGTAATGGATAGCCAATAAAATAACAGCCATTCCTACCAACTTAAAAGCGGGCACAACTATACTAGCAACAAAAATAATGAAAGCAACAAAATATTCTCTAGTATTAAAAAAAATCACAATGCCTTTCATAATTGTTGAAGGAATTTCTCCAGCAAATGAATCAACGATCATTATGGGATAAATATTTGCTGGAATAAAAAGTATACAGGCCGTAATCAGCAATGCCCAACTACGCACCAAACTGTTGTGCAGACGCGATTCTAATAAGGAGCCACAGCGTGGACATTGCGGTGAAGATAGTTTTTTGACCTCACTGCAACTGAGTAAATTATGACATTCATGGCATAAAACCAGACCCGCTGAGTGAACAGTTAAAGACTTATTTTTCTCAGTCATTTTTCTTATTTACTGAAGTACTTATTTTAATTTAGTATTATAATTTACTGATTCGTTCCCAAAACTCATGCTCATCAACAAAAACGGATGACAACAAGGTTACCATTAATAAACAAGCAAATATTAACATGCCGAAATTAAAACTTAAGTCCGACATACCTTCTAGTTTTACAATTGAAACAATTATACCAAGCATATAAACTTCCAACATGCCCCACTCATCAATTTGATGATAAATTCGATAGCTCAACCTTAACATGGGTAGTTTAATATTTCGATACAAAGCCAATGAGACGTAAAACAAGATAGAAATTTTGACTAAGGGGACAAAGATACAGGTCAAAAAAACCATGATAGCCACAATAAAATGTCCATCATTAAATACCGCAAAAACACTTTCTAAAACCGTTTGACTACGAATATTACCAATAATATTCATTGTCATAATTGGCATTATCATCGCTGGGAAAAATAGGATAAGAGCACTAATACTTACTGCCAAGGTACGTTCAACCGTATTTTTTATAGGTTGCTTAAGGGTTTTGCCACAACGTGGACAGAGTGCTTTTTGATGATAATCTAAGGGCGTTTTTTTAACCAATAGATCACAGCTAGGACATCCCCAATAATCATCTGCAGAAATATTTTCAGGCATCCAGCTTCTCAGATTTTATACCATTATCCCGTAACCCTTTGAGTATGGACATATAATAAGGTTGATCTGGGTGAATAAAACCGTGTCGAACAGCAAAATCGATAATGACCAAATTGCAATTCGTTTTATAATCCCGACTTTGGTTGACCCGTTGTAATACCTTTTCAATTGGCCATAAATAGAACTCTTCTACTTCACCGTCTGTATTTTCTGGTATAAATGACTCGGATAAACAAATATCATAAATAAATAAGGTATCTCGCGATAATTTGTCACCCGTTTCAGTAATATAATCGACTAAACTCACCGCTCGTGCTTGTTGTGCTAATTCAGTTGACATACCGGCTTCTTCACCACACTCTTTTATTAGGGTGTCATGAATAGTCATATTGCTAGCATGTCCACCAGCAACCAAATGATCTAATTTTCCAGGCCAAGTTGGTTTAGCTAACGAACGTTTGGCTACCCATAAATAATATTGACCATCTTTTAAGACATAGGCATTTAAATGTACACCATATTTACTGATACCAAATTGCGTCGCAGCAGCACGTTCAATTGAAAAAAATGCAGGTTGGCCAAATTGGACTGCCACATCATAGTGTTCACCAACCCAGGATTTCAGTAATTGTCGTTCATACAAATCCGCACACAATTCAGCCATCGCTGCAGTTCGATAATCAAAGTCATTAATATCCGTAACAAATTGAATATCATGCTTATCAATAGTTAAAATATGGGGATAATCTAGTAAGGATTTGGCATAATTTTTATTGACATAACCAATAATATGTCCATCAACCTTAAACTTAAGGTAGTGACTTAAATCATACCGATTGCATTCACCAATCCAATCAAGAAAACGTTTGTTATCATATTCCATATTTTCACAGTTAATATTAATTATTTAGGTTAAATAATAATCAAAACCAACCAAAACATATAGAGCTAGATGCAAATTTTATTGAAATGTTTTTACTAAGACATCCTTTATTGAAAAGTTAAGGTTGTCCTATCGCTTCCGACTGCTTGGTTAATAATATTCCCATCTTCATCCATTGGGTACACACGTGCTTCCACGATACTATCTGGGATTTCAGGCATAATCATATTAACAACAACCAGACTCTCATAAATAGTATACATATCTGGTGTAATTGTAATTGATTGTTCTAAAAACTCTGGTACACCTGGATTTTCTTCAGAAAACTTAGGATTGGGGAAGTTATATTCTAATAAATAAGAAGCTGCATCTGGGTACATCGTCCAACCCAAAGTGTTTTCAACACCACCATATAGTGTTCCTCCATCCGCGGGTTGAACCCATGACGTTTGATTGGTTAGGGTACTATGGGAATATTCCATACCCGCTGATACGGTAGTCGTGTTTTCTGAGTCTGTAACAACTACCGTACCACTAGTGACTGAAACAGACAGTTCTCCCATATCTCCATTTTGAACATATTCAGTCGAAAACTCCGTATCTTCGGTATTTTCACTGGCCCGCTTATTTGTCAAATTTAGCGGTTTCAATTCGATACTAGCCACAGGAGTCACCACTTTATAATCTCTTTCTCGTCCCTTAATCCGGGTTTCAATTTTTCCACGGGTTAAAACTAAAGTACGTAACTCACGCTCAGCAAAACGTTTAAGCGGTAAACGAGTCATTATAGTTTCAGACCGCAAGGTTACAAAAGATCCAAACTTTTCTTGTAGGGTTGCGCTAGCTGTAGCACTGGTAATAATCGTACTCGCATCTGGAATCGAATCTTTAACCAGCAATGTCCCCAGAGGTATGGTCGTCGTCACATCTCCGCTGATTTGAGACACATCAATAAATTCCCCTGGGATCTCCTTAAGTGTCGTGGAAAAACTACCACTCCAATGACTTTCATTGCCTTCAAACAATCCATTCGATTGGAAATTATAAGTCCCATTAACTTTATCATTAATATAATTACCTTGAATAGACCGTTCTCCATCAGGACTGATCGCCGAATAACTTCGATTTTCGACATTAACATTTAGGGGAAAACTAAAATTAGAACTGAAACTTTTATCTGGACAAAGCTCCTGCCCCATAGAAGAGGTTAAACTATGTTTAACAAAAAATGTTGCTAAAGAGGTAGAGCGTGAAAAGCTAAGTACCAAAGTAACACCACCTTCCACATTCCAAGTGCAATTATTATCATTTGAATGACTGATTCCAGCAATAGGAAATACGACCTTACCGATATAATGAATTTCATCATTGACAACAACTGCGGCTATACAACTATTAACCAAAAACATACCAAATAAAACCAGCCAGCGAAAACATTTCATGGTATTTACCTATTAAATTGTCATGCTCTAATTTTACCAAAAAAAATTACAAAGTATGTGAAGGAGGACAACAATTGAAAATTAAAAAAGAATTTATCCAGATAGAATATGAATGTCTTGGCTCAATTGAGGTTTTGTTAAAAACTAGAAGGGATAACTAAAAAAGGTGGGATAACCAAAAAAGGCTATTCAGATTGAATAGCCTTTTTTCGGAAACAAATAAATTTTTAGATTAATGAATCAGAATAATCCGTTTTAAAAAACACTGACACACAATGCTAGTAACGCGGATGGATATATGCCAAGTGCCAAAACTAATACACCATTAGCACTTAAAACCAAACGCATATCCATACTGCCCTGTAGAGGGATTTGATCTTCTGGTTCATCAAAGTACATGACCTTGACTACCCGTAGATAATAGAAGGCCCCAATAATCGAAGCGACTACCCCTATCACGGCTAAGCTAATTAAACCGGCATTAATTGCCTCCTGTAACACTGCGACTTTGGCCCAGAATCCTAGTAATGGAGGAACGCCAGCCATGGAAAATAAGATCAATAACATGACAAAGGCATACCAAGGGCTTTTTTGATTTAAGCCTTTGAAATCATCGATATTTTCAGCCTCAAACCCTGCCCTACTCATTAATAAAATCATACCAAAGCCTCCTAAACTCATTAAGACGTATGCGATGACATAAAACATAGCTGCTCCGTAGCCCGTTTCCGTACCGGTTAACACGCCCATAAGAATAAAACCAACATGCGAGATTGTGGAATAAGCAAACATCCGTTTGATATTGGTTTGGGCTATGGCAATCAAATTACCAAATACCATAGATAGAATAGACAAAATAATTAATATGGATTGCCAATCGGTTACCATAGTTTCCATACCATCAACCAATAAACGGTATAACATGGCAAAACCGGCAATTTTGGGTGCACTAGCAATATATAATGTTATAGCGGTGGGAGAGCCTTGATAGACATCCGGCATCCACATGTGAAAGGGTACTGCACCCAATTTAAAGGCTACTCCCAAAATAATAAAGACTAGACCAAAGCTTAATGCCAAACGGTTATCTGAGGTTTGCAAGGCAGTGTTGATTTGTGCCAGATCTAAGGAATGAGTTACGCCATAAACGATTGACATACCGTATAACAGCATACCCGATGCGATAGCACCTAAAACAAAGTATTTCATTGCGGCTTCAGAGGCCACACCAGAGTCTCTTTGCATGGCCACTAAGGCATACATGGAAAGCGATAGCAATTCTAAGCCTAGATAAAGCGTAAGGAAGTTTGCCGCCGAAACCATTAACATCATCCCTAAGGTCCCAAATAGTCCAAGCGTGAAAAATTCACCTTTGTACATATTACGGTCTTGTAGATAATCTCTAGCATAAATAAAGACTATCGCAACAAAAAATACCAATGCTGTTTTTAAAATAGTTGCCATTGGGTCGACAACAAAGGTTCCTGCGTAACCAACTTGGGTTTCAGGTTGAAATCCCGACATGCAGAGAAAGCCAGTAATTATCAAACTAATAACAGAAAGTACATAGGTAGCTCCCCTACTTTCATCTTTTACAAAAAGATCAATAACCAGGATTATTGAAATCATCGTCAGTAAGAAGATTTCAGGTAAAGCCAGATTAATATCTGTAAAAATGTTATTCATCTTTAAAATCTCAATATTCTTTTATGTAAACGGGTAAATTCTTAGTTAATTAGCCTTTTGTTAATTAACTTTGCTAATTACTATATGGTTTAACAAGTTGTCGACTGAGGTATGCATCACTTCCATCAACGGATCGGGCCATACACCTAGAACCAATACGCAAATTGCTAATAAGGTCATGATAAAGAATTCACGAGAATCTAAATCTTTTAATTTGGCAACATTATCATTAGCAATTTCACCATAGAATACGCGTTTTACCATCCATAAGGTATAAGCGGCACCAACAATCAAAGTAACCGCAGCCAAGAAAGCGTACCAGAAATTTGCTTTAAATGAGGCCATAATAACCATAAATTCGCCCACAAAACCCGAAGTTCCTGGTAGGCCGGCATTTGCCATGGCAAAAAATACAGCAAAAGTGGTAAAAACCGGCATTGTATTGATTACGCCACCATAGTCCTTGATTTGACGACTATGCATCCGGTCATATAATACACCAATCATGAGGAACATAGCTGAAGAGATAAAACCATGTGATATCATTTGAACCATACCACCTTCAAGACCCATACCAGCGCCTGTTGAAGCTCCCGTTGTTCCTTGAATTTTCCACAATAAGAAGAATCCTAAAGTGACGAACCCCATGTGTGAAATTGACGAATAAGCAACAAGCTTTTTCATATCCGATTGAACCAGTGCAACAAATCCAATATAAACGATTGCAACTAGTGACATGAGTATGACCAACCAATCTAAAGTCATACTGGCATCAGGGGTGATGGGTAAACTGAAACGAACGAAACCATAACCACCAAGCTTTAACATAATGGCCGCTAAGATCACAGAACCACCTGTGGGTGCTTCAACATGAGCATCAGGTAACCAGGTATGCACTGGCCACATAGGCACCTTAACGGCAAATGCGAGTAAGAAAGAAATAAAGATCAAGATTTGCGCAGTTAAACCAAGAGGTAAAGTATGGAACTGTAAAATATCGAAAGTTCCAGTTCCTCCGTTGATTTGCCCTGAATGCCAATACATATATAAGAATGAAATTAGCATTAGAACTGAACCTAGGAAGGTATACAAAAAGAATTTAATGGTTGCATATACTCGATTTGGACCACCCCAGATACCAATAATCAAAAACATGGGGATTAACATTGCTTCCCAGAAAACGTAGAACAACATCGCATCTACCGATGCAAAGACGCCGATCATTAATCCTTCTAGAATAAGGAATGCCGCCATGTATTGGGACACCTTAAAGGTTATAACTTTCCAACCGGCAAGTACTACCAAAACAGTAATAAAGGTGGTCAGTAAGATTAGAGGCATGGCCAAGCCATCAATACCCAGAGAATAATTAATATTAAAAGAAGCAATCCATGGCATCAGCTCGGTAAACTGCATGTTAGCAGTACTCGTATCAAACTGAGTATATAGAGGAATAGACAGGACGAATGTCACTATGGAAACTAACAAGGATAGCACCTTGGCTTCAATTACACTTTTGCTACCCGTTGCAAGAACCAGCAGACCACCGATAATTGGAGTCCATATTACCAAACTCAGTAGTGGCAAGTCAGAAAACATGCAGATTACCTTTATATTCCAAAATTATTAAAAGTGCGTGTTTTAATTTTCAAGCTTTAAAACACACCAAGAATTCTTTTTATTAAAACCCTATTTTTATAGAAAACAATCTATAGAGTTATAAACAATAATATTATCAGACCGAAAATCATCGAGAATGCGTAATGATATAAGTATCCGGTTTGAACATGACGCACGACACCAGCCATCCAACCGACTGCTTTGGCAGAACCGTTGACAATAAAGCCATCTATAATTAATCGATCACCGATAGATGAGAAAAAGTCCCCCACTTTCCGCGAACCACCGGCAAAAACAAATTGATTAAAGTCATCAAACCAATATTTGTTGTCCAAAGCCTTATAGATTGGTTCAACAGATGCTTTGATTTTTGCGGGTAAAGCAGGCTCTTTGACGTATAAGTACCAAGCTGTCACAACACCGCCAAGCATTAACCAGAATGGCATGGTCATTAGCCCGTGCAGGATCATGGCAAACGGCCCGTGGAATTGTTCTTTCAGTGTAGCCATACCATCATGAAGTTCATGATTGATATAGATTGAGCTACCAAAGAAATCACCATATAGCATACTGCTAATACCAATAGCACCGATAACCACAGATGGAATTGCTAACAATATTAAGGGAACAGTTACCACAGCAGGTGACTCTTTTAAATGATGCTTAGTATGGTCATCCATCCGTTCTTTACCATGGAAAACGATAAAGAACATCCTTAGACTATATAAAGCGGTTACAAATACTCCGAGTAATACAGCTACATAAGCTATATCAGCACCAGGTAAATTGGACATATGTACGGCTTCGATAATACTGTCTTTTGAGAAGAATCCCGCGAAACCAGGAAAACCAATTAGAGCTAAAGTACCGATTAAAGAAGTCCAATAAGTTATGGGCATATATTTTTTCAAGTTACCCATTTGTCGAATATCTTGGACATGGTGCATACCGATAATCACGGAACCAGCTGCTAGGAATAATAAAGCTTTAAAGAAGGCATGAGTCATTAAATGGAAGACTGCCACCGAATAGGCAGACGCACCGAGAGCTACGGTCATATAACCCAATTGTGAGAGTGTCGAGTAAGCGACCACACGTTTGATATCGTTTTGAATTATACCCAATAATCCCATAAAGAAAGCGGTAAAGGCACCGATTACCATAATAAAAGATAAAGCTGTTTCTGAAAGTTCATATAATGGCGACATGCGAGTCACCATAAAAATACCAGCGGTTACCATTGTAGCGGCATGGATTAAAGCAGAGATTGGTGTAGGACCTTCCATAGAATCAGGTAACCAAACATGCAAAGGTGCTTGTGCTGACTTACCCATGGCACCGATAAACAGTAAAATACAAATAACGGTCATTAATGAATAATGTTGGCCAGGAATAATTTGCACCGTAATATCTTTCATACTTGGTGCCGCTTGGAATACATCAACATAGTCTAAGCTATTAAAGAACATCAATACTGCAGCAATACCGAGGATAAAACCAAAATCACCGACTCGGTTAACTAAAAAAGCTTTCATATTGGCAAATATGGCCGATTCTTTTTTATAGTAAAACCCGATTAAAAGGTATGACACTAAACCAACGGCTTCCCAACCAAAAAATAGTTGCAAAAAGTTATTCGACATAACCAGCATGAACATGGAAAAGGTAAATAAGGAAATATAGCTAAAGAAGCGCTTGTAACCCGGGTCGTCGTGCATATAACCAATGGTATAAATGTGTACCATAAGAGAGACAAAGCTGACTACGACTAACATCATAGCGGTAAGACTATCAATCATAAAACCAATAGAGAAAGTTAGCCCATCAGTTTTTAACCAAGTATAAACATTTTCGTTAAATACTGGCGCGTCATTTAAGACATGGTAATCAAAGACCAATAAGGATAATAAAAATGAGAGTGCTACGCCAGCTATAGTCAAAGTATGCGAGGCTGCCCTACTCATATAGGCCCCGAAAATACCAGTGACCGCTGAACCTATCAATGGCGCCAAAACGATGGCGAGATAGATCTGTAAATCAGTATATGCTTCTAACACCAGCTTATCCTTTTAATGTATCTAAATCTTCCACATTGATTGTCCGTTTATTACGGAAAAGAACAACCAAGATGGCCAAGCCAATTGCTGCTTCAGCGGCAGCAACCGTTAAAATAAAGAAGACAAACACTTGTCCTGCTGTATCACCGAGAAAATAAGAAAATGCCACAAAATTCATATTTACGGCTAATAACATTAATTCCACACACATCAACAATAGAATCACGTTTTTTCGATTAATTATTATCCCAGCCATACTAATGCTGAATAAAATTGCTCCAAGAACGAGAAAATGGGTTAGGCTAATCATTTCTATAATCCTTAATTATTTCTTTTCTTGAGATTCTACTTTTACAACGTTGAGACGTTCAGTTGACTTAATCGCTACCTGAGCATCAATACTTTGATGCTTGGTATTAGGTCGACGACGCAAGGTTAAGCTGATGGCAGCAACAATCGCCACTAAAAGTATTACCGCAGCTACTTCAAACTGCAAAATGTAGTCGGTATACAAAACCGTTCCCAATTGTTCAATATTGCTAAAATCTGCTCCTTTACGCTCTGGAGCAGCATAATTGGCTAAACCAAATTTATCTGAGCTGACGACCATATACATAGTGGCAAACATGGCTATTGCGGTAGCAATACCCACTGGTAAATTATTTACAAACCCTTTTCTTAAGGTAGCAATATTAATATCAAGCATCATTACCACAAATAGAAATAGCACCATGACAGCGCCAACATAGACCAGCACCAGTACAATGGCTAAAAACTCAGCTTCAAGCAATAACCAGATAGGAGCAGTAGAAAAGAAGCAAAGCACTAGGTAGAATGCGGCAGAAACCGGATTCTTTACGGTAATTACCATTAGTGCGGCAACTACTAATAAGACTGAAAAAAAGTAAAATACAAATAATTCCATATTATTTTCCTACTGCATCATTTTTTTGTTCTATTAAGTAAATTTTAAGAACTTTAAAATGGCTGCTTTTTATACCCACTAAATGTTTAGTTTAAACTAAGCTTATCTAAAGACACCTTGACCGAAAAATTATCGATATTTGGCATCCTCTCCCCTATCAGCTGCAATTTGTTCTTCATACTTGTCGCCGATGGCTAATAATTTTTCTTTTGTCATATAGAGATCACCTCGAACTTCTCCGTGATACTCAAAAATTCTAGTCTCTACTATTGAGTCAACCGGACAGGATTCTTCACAAAAGCCACAAAAAATACACTTGGTTAAATCAATATCATAACGTTTGGTGCGTCGGGTACCATCAGCACGTTCCTCTGAGTCAATGGTAATTGCCAACGCAGGGCAAACTGCCTCACATAATTTACAAGCAATACATCTTTCTTCACCATTGGCATACCGTCTTAAAGCATGTAATCCCCTAAAACGATAGGATTGAGGTGTTTTTTCTTCAGGATATTGAACGGTAATTTTATGACCGAATAAATATCGTCCTGTTAAGCCTAGTCCTTTGAATAACTCCACTAAAAACAGGCTTTTAATAAACTGTATTAGACCTTTCATATTCTTTGCTCCCGCCTATTACTCTTCACATTTAGCCTTTGATAAACCAGGGAGATAACTCCAGGTAATACATAATTCCAATCACATAAATCCAAACAATGGTGAGCGGAATAAAAACCTTCCATCCCAAGCGCATGATTTGGTCATAACGATAACGAGGAAAGGTAGCTCTAAACCATAAATATAAAAACATGAAGATAGCGGTTTTAACAAATAACCAGATAATGCTAGACGCTGCTAAAAAGCTATTTCCTAGTCCCAAAAATTCCATACTTTGGAAAGGTGATAACCAGCCTCCCATGAACAATAAGGCGGCTAAGACTGAAATTAAAATCATATTGGCATATTCAGCCAAGAAGAATAAAGCAAATAGGATTCCTGAATATTCCACATGGAAACCGGCTACAATTTCAGATTCGCCCTCAGCTACGTCAAATGGAGCACGATTGGTTTCGGCAACACCCGATACGAAATAGATAACAAATAGTGGCAATAGCGGCCACATATACCAGCCCCAAATACCTGAACCACTCTGACCATCAACGATATCGCCTAAGTTCAAGCTTCGTGCAGCCATAATTACACCGACGATGGCGAATCCCATGGCAATTTCATAAGAAACAATCTGCGCGGCAGCACGTAAGGTACTCATCATTGCATATTTGGAGTTAGACGCCCAACCCGCAATAATGACGCCATAAACACCGATGGATGTCATGGCTAGAATATATAACAGCCCCACATTCAAATCGGCCAATACCAATTCTGAGCCAAATGGCACTACAGCCCAAGCTGCGAGTGCCGTAGCGATAGAAATAATTGGGGCAATTAGAAATAATGTTCGATTTGCACCATCCGGGAAAATAATTTCCTTGAACATTAATTTCATGGCGTCTGCAATTGGTTGTAACCAACCTCTCGGACCGACTCGGTTAGGACCAATGCGCACCTGCATATAACCGATTACCTTACGTTCCGCATAGGTAAAATAAGCCACCGTTAATAGCAATGGCACCAAAATCAAGACGATTTTAATCAGTGCGTTTATTACAGGTATATTATAAATGGATAAAATGAGGTCCATATTCTTTCTCTTATAGTGCGTTTATTTCAATCGCTGAAAAACTCATACCCATACTACTACTTGTTGCTGTAGCAGCTGCTAAATGGATACAATTATCCGGAATAGTATTATCGATATTTAGAACTGATTCGCAAGATAAGTCACCCTGTTTGGCGCATATTTGCTGACCGTCCTCCAATTTTAAGCTATCGGCTAATTTTTGGTTAATCCGAATGCCATTTATCTGTCCATCTTTAGTATCTTGTAATGCTTGCGAGCGGCGCGAAGCAGCATCAACCGCGTAGATGGGAACTTCACAAATACGTTGCATATTGGCCACTGCCACATCGGGTTCTTGAGGGCATTGCCATGTCATTGATGTGTCGAGTTTTTGCTCTCCCACTTTTTTCAATAGCTCATCTTTAACTTGTTCTGAACTAATATAGTCAAAGCCATTCAAGTCAAATAAATTACCCATAACACGAAGAATTTTCCATCCCGGTTTAGCCAATCCATTTGTATTAGCAACACCGTTAAAGCTCTGCCAAGTTCCTTCGACGTTTACAAAGGTACCTGAAGTTTCGGTTTGAACCGACATGGGTAACAATACATCAGCATATTCTTTCATTTCATCAGTCACATATGATGTCATTGAAACAACAAAGGCTGATTTTAATGCGGCTACAGCCTGGGTTGGATTTTCGATATCCAATTCAGCCTCAATTCCACTGAGGAGATAGCCATTCAATGGTTGTTCAAACATTTGTTGTACAGCAAGACCATTGGTTACTTTTTCGCCAGCTACCGATTTATGAGGTATGAGTCCTGCCAAGTATGCGCCGCTGGCATTCGCTCCGGCTGTCAAATAGCCAAGAGTCGCGCCGGTTTGTTCAGAGATATATGCTGCTAACATTCTAATAGCCGCAAAGTCAGGTAAATTTTGAGCCAAACTACCAAGAATAAGTAAACTCTTATCAGCATTAATTAAACTATCAGCAATTTGTTGTTGTTGAGGCGCAATTTCGGTCGATTCAACTAGAGAATAAAGCCCATCGGGAACCACGTTTGCGGCCCCTTGCATAATAGCCTTAGCAATTCCTTTTAATTGCTGAAACATATCTTGCGGCGCAACAGCAATATTAGCTAGAGAATTAAAATTCAGAGGGAAAGCGACTGGATTTAATAAGGAAACCTGTGCTCCCTTGAGACTCGCTTGACGAATATAATGTCCAATAATCGGTTGTTCTTTTCTTACATTGGCACCAATCACAAAAATTGCGTTTTGTTCAACAATTTCTCGTAATTTAATACCAAGCCCCAAATACAAAGGATCGTTAACTTGGTCACTATAATCAGTTTGTCTTAAGCGGTGATCAATATTGTCACTACCTAAACTGCGCATTAATTTTTCCAACAATACCATTTCTTCCAAGGTACTAGAGGGAGATGCGATTGCACCTATCTGACTTGCTGATTGTTCATTAATAATTTTTTTGAAACCATCGACCGCGGTTTGTAAGGCATCTTCCCAACCACACTCTTGCCATTCATCGCCCACTTTTCGCATTGGCTGCTGCAGACGGTCAGAACTATTAAAGCCTAAATAGGCAAAACGATCTCGATCAGAGATCCAAGTTTCATTAACCGTTTCATTTTCCCTTGCTACTACCCTTTTCACATTATCTCTGAGTGTATGTATGGTAATATTGGAGCCGACACAGTCATGGGCCGCAATACTATCATGGCTAGTCATTTCCCAAGGCCGGGCTGAGAAGCGGAAAGGTTTAGAAGTCAAGGCACCAACGGGACAAAGGTCGATAATATTACCGGACAATTCAGAGTCAACGCTGCCTTCTACATAAAGGCCAATTTCCATATGATCGCCACGTCCAGTCGCGCCTAACTCACGTATACCCGCAATTTCCTGCCCAAAACGGACACAGCGAGTACAATGAATACAGCGAGTCATATCGGTTGAAATGAGAGGCCCTATATTTTTGTCTTTGACGACTCGTTTCACTTCAACAAATTGCGAGTTACCATCACCATAACCCACCGATAAATCTTGCAGATCACATTCCCCACCTTGATCACAAACGGGACAATCTAAAGGATGGTTTATCAATAAAAATTCCATGACAGATTTTTGTGCTGCCAAAGCTTTAGTTGATTTGGTGAAGACCTTCATACCGTCGGTTACTGGTGTTGCACATGCCGGCATAGGTTTAGGCGCTTTTTCTACCTCAACCAAACACATCCTGCAACTAGCAGCAACGGATAATTTTTTATGGTAACAAAAACGCGGGATCTCTATTCCAGCTTTATCTGCAACTTCAATCAACATCTGCCCATTTTCAGCCTGATGAGTTATGCCATTTATTTCAATAGTTACCATCTATCGTTCTCGAATTTAAATAATTATTGCATTCTTTTAATTAAAATTTCCTAATACGAACTTCTCATCCGATGCTAGGAAACTAAATACCACTCACCATACATTTTTTATGGTCGATATGATATTGGAATTCATCTCGGTAATGCTTTAAGAAACCTTGTACTGGCATCGCGGCAGCATCACCCAAGGCGCAGATAGTGCGTCCCATAATATTTCCAGCGACATTGTCCAGTAAATCTAAATCTTCTTGTCGGCCTTGACCATGCTCAATACGGTGAATTACACGGGATAACCACCCGGTTCCTTCCCGGCACGGCGTGCACTGTCCACAAGATTCGTCATAATAAAAATGAGCCAATCTAGCTAAGGCCTTAACCATACACACTTTGTCATCAATGATAATAACTGAACCGGCACCTAAAAATGATCCTGCTTTCATAATGGAGTCATAGTCCATATCGACTTCCATCATTTGATCACCCGGTATCACTGGCGTAGACGAACCACCGGGAATAACGGCTTTCAGTTTATAACCGTTTTTCATGCCGCCAGCCATTTCTAATAATTCAGAAAATGGCGTTCCCATAGGAATTTCATAGTTACCCGGTTTGTTTACATTGCCAGAAACACAGAATAGTTTGGTTCCGCCATTATTCGGCTTGCCCATATCCAGAAACCATTGACCACCCTTTTCTAAAATAACCGGCACCGAAGCCAAAGTTTCCGTATTGTTAATTGTCGTAGGTTTACCATATAAGCCATAACTGGCAGGAAATGGCGGTTTAAAACGCGGCTGTCCCTTTTTACCTTCTAAAGATTCTAAGAGTGCCGTTTCTTCACCACAAACATAAGCTCCAGCACCTAGGTGAGCATATAAGTTAAAACTATGCCCTGTTCCCATGATATTGTCGCCTAGATAACCTTCTTTTAATGCTTCATCGATAGCTTCTTGAAAACGGCTATAGGGTTCCCAAAATTCACCACGAATATAGTTATACCCAGCACTTGCGCCAATACAATAACCGGCGATTGCCATTCCTTCTATTAATTGATGAGGATTGTAGCGAAGGATATCACGATCTTTACAGGTTCCAGGCTCACCTTCATCAGAATTACAAACAATGTATTTCTGACCTTCACTCTGGCGTGGCATAAAGCTCCACTTTAATCCAGTTGGGAAACCTGCACCACCACGACCACGAAGTGCTGAAGTTTTAAGTTCTTCAATAATATCTTCAGCAGGAGTTTGTTCTTCCAATATTTTACGCAATACCTTGTAGCCACCTACTTTAAGGTAGGACTCTAAAGTCCAAGGCTTATCCAAGTGTAATGTTCTGAAACAAGTTTCGTTAGCCATGCTTTTCTCTTTTTACCAAAGCTTTTTTTATCAAATCGTTTATTAATCTAGAGAATCCAACAAGGTGTCAATTTTTTCTGGCGTTAGATTTTCATGATAGTGCTCACCAATTTGTAACATCGGTGCTCCTGTACAAGCCCCTAGGCATTCAACTTCTTTAAGTGTTATTTTGTTGTCTGCCGTCGTTTCGCCCATTTTAATGCCCAATTTATCTTCAATGTGATTGACGATTTCTCCAGACCCACAAATCATGCAGGATATATTGGTACACACGCAAACTTTATGTTTTCCAACCGGTTTTAACTCATACATTGAATAAAAAGTAGCAACTTCGTACACGGCAATAGCGTCCATACCAAGATATTTGGCCACCTCATCCATTAATTCTGTGGTTAGCCAACCACCGTTTTGATCTTGAGCAAGTTTTAGGGCAAACATGACAGCCGATTGACGTTGTTCTTCAGGATATTTTTTAGTCCAAACGTCAATTTCTGCTAGAGTCTCAGGTGATAATTTTACTGACACGTCAGAATCACTATTTTGTTGTGAAGAATTTTGTGCGGTCATTATCGGTCAATCTCCCCGAATACAATATCCATAGTACCAATTACGGTGACCACATCGGCCAACATATGCCCTTTAGTTAAATCATTCATTGCAGACAAGTGTGCAAAACCGGGGGCCCGAATCTTCAAACGATACGGTTTATTTGCTCCATCAGAAACGATATAAGTTCCAAATTCACCCTTTGGATGTTCAATAGCACAATATGCTTGTCCTTCCGGTACACTGTATCCTTCAGAAAACAATTTAAAATGGTGAATTAGCGATTCCATATTTTCTTTCATGTCTTCGCGATTTGGTGGGTCAACTTTCGCATCGTCACTTAAAACAGGACCGGGATTATTCGCTAACCAATCAATACATTGACTAATAATACGATTGGATTGTCGCATTTCCTCAATACGAACTAGGTAGCGGTCATAACTATCACCTTTAGTACCTGTTGGAATATCAAAATCCAGCTTATCATAGACTTCATAGGGCTGCATTTTACGCAAATCCCAGGCTACACCAGAGCCTCTTAACATTGGACCAGTAAAACCATATTGCTTAGCTTCGTCCGCTGAGACCACCCCAATATCAACTGTTCGTTGTTTCCAAATTCGATTGTTGGTTAATAAACGCTCGTACTCATCCACATAACCATCAAAACGCTCAGTAAAATCTTTTAAAAAATCAAGTAAACTACCTTGGCGATTTTCGTTCAAGCGTTTCACTTCGGCCTCTGTATGCCACTGAGATGCTTTATACTGCGGCATACTATCCGGTAGGTCACGGTATACTCCACCAGGACGGTAGTAAGATGCATGCATACGTGCGCCAGATACCGCTTCATAGGCATCCATTAAATCTTCACGTTCCCGGAAGCAATAAAGGAACATGGTCATAGCTCCTACGTCCAGAGCATGTGTTCCCAACCACATTAAATGGTTCAAAATCCGGGTTATTTCATCAAACATTACCCGAATATACTGTGCCCGCTCAGGTACTTCTAGGCCCAGCATTTTTTCGATGGTCATAACATAAGCATGTTCATTACACATCATAGAAACATAGTCTAAACGATCCATATAACCAATACTTTGATTAAAGGTTCGTTGTTCAGCTAACTTTTCAGTACCACGATGCAATAAGCCCACATGCGGATCAGCGCGTTGTACGACTTCTCCGTCTAATTCAAGAATTAGACGTAAGACCCCATGTGCCGCTGGGTGTTGGGGACCAAAGTTTAAAGTATAGTTACGTATTTCAGCCACGTTTATTCCTCATGCCCTTCATAACGATGATCTTCTCTTATAACACGAGGAATATTAACTCGTTCTTCAATACTGACAGGTTCATAGACCACGCGATTTTTTTCATGGTCATAACGCATTTCTACATTACCTATCATTGGAAAATCTTTACGGAGTGGATTACCGATAAAGCCATAATCAGTCAAAATTCGTCTTAAATCTGGATGTCCATTAAACAAGATTCCAAACAAATCAAAAGCTTCACGTTCAAACCAGTTGGCGCCTTGCCAAATACCCACAACAGAATCAATGATAGGCATATCAGAATCGAGATAACAACTAAGCCTAATACGGTGATTTAAGGCAACTGATTGCAAGTGATAGACACTGGCAAATCGCGTGGGATGGCTAAAATTACCTTGATAATCGCTATAATCAACACCACAAACGTCTATCAGCGTATCAAAAGCAAGCTCTTCATCGTCACGCAAAATTGAGCTAATAGCCAGAACATTGTCCTTGTCAACAATGATACTTAGCTCACCTAAGGACACTTGAGAGGAAAACTCAAACGTATCAAGTTTTTCTTTCAGTTTATCTGCTAATGTCTGGTAATATTCTGACATCTAGTCAAGTCTCTTTGCTTTCTTTTAAATTAAGGTATCGCCAGGTAAATTACCGAGCTTATTACCATGTATTATTTATCGAGCTATGGTATTAGTTTTACGAATTTTATTTTGTAATTGTAAAATACCATAAAGTAGTGCCTCTGCCGTAGGAGGACACCCCGGAACATATATATCTACCGGAACAACCCGATCACAGCCTCTAACCACCGCATATGAATAATGATAATAACCACCTCCATTAGCGCATGAGCCCATCGAGATAACCCATCTAGGTTCGGCCATTTGGTCATAAACCTTACGTAATGCAGGTGCCATTTTATTCACTAAAGTCCCAGCCACAATCATCACATCAGACTGTCTGGGGCTTGGTCTAAATACGATACCGAAACGGTCTAAGTCGTAGCGAGAAGCACCTGCTTGCATCATTTCAACCGCACAACAAGCTAGACCAAATGTCATTGGCCACATCGAGCCCGTTCTTGCCCAGTTAATTAATTTATCGGCATTGGTGGTAATAAAACCTTTTTCCAAAACTCCTTCTATTCCCATTCAAGAGCTCCTTTTTTCCACTCGTAAATAAAACCAACGACCAATAGGGCCAGAAAAATTCCCATCGCTACTAACCCCAGGGTACCAATTTGGTCTAGTACAACTGCCCATGGGAATAAAAATGCTATTTCCAAATCAAAAATAATAAATAAGATAGAAACAAGATAGAAACGCACATCAAATTTCATGCGAGCATCTTCAAATGCTTCAAAACCACATTCATAAGGGGAATTCTTTTCACGATCAGGACGATGGGGGGATAAGACTAGTCCGGCTAGAGTCATTGCAATACCGACTCCGATACCAACACCAATAAAAATTAGAACCGGTAAATAATTTGCTAACATTGTTATAAAACGTCCTTTCTAATCTGGCAAAGCATATAAAAACAGGGTGTAAGCAATTGACAATTTGCTTCAAAATAGTTCCACGCTATTCTCATTATTAACTACGCTAATAAAATCGACGCGCCAAGTGTATCACGATAAATTCAGATGTCAAAAGTTAAAATTGGCATTTTTATTCTATTCAAATATAAGACCTCAAACATTAACTATAAACCTTGCTGCCATTAGCTTTAAGAGAGAATTAAATTAATCAATAATAGACATAAGAAAAACAAAAGATATATCTATACTAGACTAGCTTTTTCTTAAAAACCATTAAAAAATTAATTTATCAATTTTATGTTTTTAAATAGTAAAGTATATTGAACCTAAAAAACGCAGTTGACTTCGTAGCGAGGTTCACTTAAGTGCTGAAGGTTAAGGATTTTATGGGTTATTTTGGCTTTACTTGTAGTCACCCTACTGGTGAAATCAAAATGTTCCAGAAAATCCTTAAGATTTAGTGCTTAAGGGGACCGCAGTAGATGGCAACTGCGTTTTTTAGGTTGAAGGAATAACTAGAATAAGTCATAGCTAGTGTCCTAACATAGGACAGAGAAAGGATATATACCCAAGCCACCTGAAAATGCAGGTTTCAGCAAGTCGATAAGCGTATCTATTCAAGGCATGAAGGCGACGTAATAGCCAGGCCTATTTCGAGTCTTCATAACGCCGAAGAGATGTGCTTATCGG
>Ga0209692_10000472_pt1:0-47500 | contig 94031 bp, 77 predicted proteins | sample tdDd472_FD_187129 | JGI IMG/M metagenome (GOLD analysis project Ga0209692, IMG submission 187129) | Marine sediment microbial communities from the Atlantic coast under amendment with organic carbon and nitrate - tdDd47.2 (SPAdes)... | ecosystem: Environmental > Aquatic > Marine >...
GGGGGGGGGGGGGGGGGGGGGGGTTTGATTCTGTATCAATTTTCCAAAAAACGGATAAACACCTCAATTTTTTTAAATTTTTTGCAACCATCAGCCTCTTCTTCCTGTCTTTTGGGCTGCATGCGGCAGCTGCGGCATAAAAACACCCGGAGGACCGGCACTAATGTTAATAACTGCAATAATTATAATACTTTTCCTGGCAAGCGGCATCCTTGGCCATGAGGTTATAGAAAGCCTCTAAGGAACCTGTCCAGTTTAACCGACAGAGTAATAAAAGGTTTTTTCATTGACAGGCCCTCAAATATATTAATTAGTTAATTAATTAATGTTTTTAATAATTAAAAGGAGTCATCGATGCAAAATGTTCCATCAGCCGCAGCACAGGTCATAGTCAGTATTATACCCATTGTCGGAATCGTCATGGGATGTGGTGTTATCTTCTTTTATCTTCTCTGGAACCATAAACAGAGAATGCTGATGATTGATAAAGGAAGTTATAAGCGTATTGAATTTGATGGTGATTCATTCAGTATATTTTCAGGACTCATGCTGCTCTGTATCGGCCTTACGCTGGTTATCTTTTTTCTTATAAAGGAAGGTTTCAGCTACAGCCTCCTGAGCGGCCTACTTCCCTTTTCCCTGGGGATAAGCCTGATTGTTTATTTTATTTTGAGGTTAAAACTCCTGAAAGATAAATAATGACGAGAGAACTTAAATCTGATGAACAGATTGTAAGAAGTGTTTTAAAAGGAAACCAGGAAGATTTTAGAGAAATAGTCGACCGGTACCAGAAACAGATCTTTATAATCGGGCGCCGTTTTTTTTATAACAATGATGACGCCAGTGATTTCACCCAGGAAGTTTTTATTCAGGCTTATAAAAACCTGAAAAGCTTCAGGGGGCTTTCTCCCTTCAGGTTCTGGCTTTTTAAAATTGCCTATAACCTGGGGATAAACCGGAAAAAAAGCATCCGTGTTGAGGGAGAACTGCCGGTCTTGCTCTCATCGGACCATGAGACCCCTGAAAAGGATCATGTGAGCGAAGAGCTTCGATACCTGGTCCAGAAGGCTGTTGATACACTTCCTGAAAAATACAGGATTTGCATAGATTTCTATTTTTTCATGAGCATGTCTCATAAAGAAATCAGCAAAGTAACCGGTTTTCCGGTAAATACAGTTAAGTCTCATGTTTTAAGGGCAAAGCGTATATTAAAAAACACCTTGCAGGGAACTATAGCAGAGGAATATCATGAACTGTGAAAAAACAATTACCAGATTTCTTGAACAGGAAGACTATACCAGGTTATCAGTCATGGTGCGCCTTCATTCCTTCTTTTGCCCCGCCTGCCGTAGTGAAATCAAAAAAAACCAGCATTCCTTTCTGCTGATTTCTGAGGTTGCCGTTGATACCATGCCGCATAATCTCACCAGTCAGATTATGCGGACAATTGAAGAATTCGAAAAACCATATGAACATAAAGTTTCCGGTCTTAAATGGCTTGCGGCAGGCAGCGTCATATTTGCCAGTATTCTCTGCACCCCCTTTAACAATCACCTGAACTGGCTCAATGGCTATTTTGGAGGAAACCTTGAACTTCCCATGGCCCTTGTCCTCGGATCGGCAATGAGTGTGTATGCCATTATCTTTGCGGGATCCCATCTCAGTTATGTCAACAAGGACCGTATTATTAAATTTATTAATCGTTTTATCAGCGTACAGTAACCAGAAAACTTCTCTTTTACCAATTAAGTCTTTTCTTTTCCATCAGGTGTATCTCATCCTCGAGCCTGAAGAAAAAACCCCGTCACTCACCCATACCGGTTTTATGACTGCAGAGGGATAAACTTCCTGACAAAATTAAAAATTTTAACACCAAAACTGACATTATGTCTCAAAAACTACTTTCTAACCGCAATTAATTCCCCATTAATAAAGGCGACCCGCAAAAAATGCTTGTATTATTATGAAATTAAATAAAATTGTCACGGTGTGGGTTACTTAAAAGTGACAACACACTGCAACACCATATATAAAATTTTGACAGGGTAAAAATCGTATGGCCAAAATAAAAAAGGTCCTCATCAGTGTTTCTGATAAGACTGGAGTCGTAGAATTCGCACAGGAACTTGCATCCTTCGGTGTTCAATTCCTGTCAACAGGCGGCACAGCTAAAATCCTCAGAGAAGCGGGGCTCGACATCATGGATGTTTCTGAGCACACCGGTTTTCCCGAAATGCTCGATGGCCGGGTAAAAACCCTCCACCCAAAGATTCATGGCGGCCTGCTGGGCCTCAGATCAAACCCTGAACATGTCAATACCATGAAAGAACATGGAATCGAACCGATCGATATGATTGTTGTGAATCTCTACCCCTTCAAGCAGACCATTGCCAAAGCAGATTGTACCTTTGAAGATGCTATTGAAAACATAGATATCGGCGGCCCGACAATGCTCCGTTCTGCAGCTAAAAATTTTGAAAGCGTATCTGTCATCATAGATCCTTCTGATTACGAGATGGTTCTTAAAGACATGAAAAATACAGACGGTGAAGTCAGTAGAGATACTAACTTCAAACTTGCAGTCAAAGTCTTTGATACGACATCAGACTATGACAGCGCAATTACCGAATACCTGAAAACAAAGCTCTCATAAATAAAAAAAACAACTTTTCAGATATTTAGTAATTATTTGGGAAACATAACAAAGCTTTTAAATTAAATCAGCAATTACAGGTATTGCCCGGATTGCAACCAGGTAAACTTGAACAAGCCGGCAATTACCATGTATATAGTAATTTAACTCTTTTCGGAGGTTTCAGATGGGAGAAGTTAAGCTTAAAGAGATTTATCCAGTACCAGATTCATTTAGAAAAAAGGCTTTTATAAACAGCCGTGAGCAGTATGACACAATGTGGAAAAAGTCTGTAGAAGATCCCGAAACTTTTTGGGCCGAAATAGCCGATGAATATGTCGACTGGTTCGAAAAATGGGACAAAGTCATGGATTGTAACTATGGCGACAATTACAAAGACCTTTATGTTAAATGGTTCACAAACGCTAAAGTTAATGTATCTTACAACTGTCTTGACAGACACCTTGACAAACGTGGCGATCAGGTCGCGATTATCTGGGAAGGAAACGATCCAAACGAAGACAAAAAATTCACCTACAAAGAAGTTCATGAGCAGGTATGTAAACTCGCAAACGTTCTTAAAGCCAGCGGCGTTAAGAAGGGCGATGTTGTTACTTTCTACCTCCCCATGATTCCTGAGCTTGCATTCGGTATTCTTGCCTGTACCAGAATCGGTGCTATCCACTCTGTAGTATTCGGCGGATTTTCTGCTGAAGCCCTCAGAGACAGAATTCTTGACTGTGACAGTAAAGTACTCGTATCATGTGATGGAACTTTCCGTGGAGCAAAAGCTGTTCCCCAGAAAGCCAATGCAGACAAGTGCCTTGCAGAATGCCCCAACGTTCATACACACCTTGTTGTTAAGCGTGTTGATGACAAAATCAAAGTTGACTGGAATGATAAAGTTGACAAATGGTACGAAGAAGAAATGGCAAAAGTTGATGCCAACTGCGAACCTGAAAAAATGGACGCAGAAGATCCCCTCTTCATTCTTTATACCTCAGGCTCAACTGGTAAACCTAAAGGTGTTATGCATACAACCGGTGGTTACCTGACATATGTTGCTTTTACCCACAAAATGATTTTTGACTACCATGATGGCGATGTTTACTGGTGTACAGCTGACATCGGCTGGGTAACAGGACACAGCTACATTGTATATGGACCTCTTGCTAATGGTGCAACTACCATTATGTTCGAAGGTGTTCCTTCATATCCTGATGTCGGACGTTTCTGGGCAATCGTAGAGAAATATAAAGTTAATATTTTCTACACCGCTCCTACTGCTATTCGCGCTATCGCCAAAGAAGGTGATTCATGGGTAGAGAAGCATGACATCTCTTCACTGAAACTTCTCGGATCTGTTGGTGAGCCTCTCAACCCTGAAGCATGGAACTGGTACTACAACAAGATTGGCGGCGGAAATTGCCCCATTGTTGACACCTGGTGGCAGACAGAAACCGGTGGTATCCTTATCACCCCGCTCCCCGGATGTATTGACATCAAGCCTGCGATGGCTACTGTTCCTTTCTTCGGATGTAACCCCCTCATCGTTGATGATGAAGGAAAAGAAATCCCCTGGAAGCCAGGCGAAAAAATTGAAGGAAATCTCTGTATTACTCAAAGCTGGCCAGGCCAGATGAGAGGAATTTACGGCGAAACTGAAAGATTCTTCAATACTTATTTCGCACAGTTCCCCGGCAAATATTTCACCGGTGACGGCTGCCGTAAAGATGCAGACGGATACTACCAGATTACCGGTCGTGTTGATGATGTTATCAACGTATCCGGACACAGAATGGGAACCGCAGAAGTTGAATCAGCACTCGTTTCACACGCCAAAGTTGCTGAATCTGCTGTTGTTGGATATCCTCATCCTGTTAAAGGTCAGTCAATCTACGCTTTCGTTACTGTTAACGCAGGTGTTGAAAAGACAGACGAACTTAAAAAAGAACTCATCCAGACTGTTCGTAAGGAGATCGGACCTATCGCGACTCCTGATGTTATCCAGTGGGCAGATTCACTTCCCAAGACTCGTTCAGGAAAGATCATGCGTCGAATCCTGAAGAAAGTTGCAGCTGGTGACTTCGACAAGTCAGGAATGGGAGACACTTCTACTCTTGCTGATCCTTCAGTTGTTGAAATGATGATCGAAGGCGCAAAAGAAGCACAAGGCAAATAATTCCTTTTACAGGAATCTCTATAAAAAGAGCGGCTTTTAAGCCGCTCTTTTTTTATGCCTTCCCGATTGCCTAACTTCTAAAGAGCCGCTATCTCCCGGGCAACTGCCTCGGGTGTTACAAGCATCCCCTGTTCAAGATTTTTAGCATAGGGAACAGGACACTCGGCAGCCCCGAGACGGAGGGGAGGAGACTTCAAAAGACCGAATCCCCCGATAGCAGCACCGGCAATTATTTCAGCTCCGATACCGAAAGAAGAATTTCCTTCTTCAACTACGACGAGTTTTCCTGTTTTTGAAACCGATTCGAGGATTGTTGTATAGTCAAGGGGATAGAGGGTCGTCAAATCAATGACTTCTACATCGAGGCCCTTTTCTTCAAGAATTTTTGCCGCCTCAAGGGCAATCCCTGTTCCCATAAGCCACGAAACGATGGTACAGTAATTCCCTGTCTGAACCACCCGTGCCTTTCCGAGGGGCAAAAAATATTCTTCTTCAGGAACCGGCCCGGTTAATGGATAAAGAAGTTTATGCTCAAAAAACAAAACAGGATTATTTGAACGAATGGCACTTTTCAGAAGACCCTTCGCAGAGTACGCATCCGATGGCGCTGCAACAATCAATCCCGGAATACCGGCAAAAAAGCGTTCCATTGATTGTGAATGCTGAGCAGCCATGCCGATACCACTCCCCAGGGGCGTTCGAATCGTCAAAGGAATCGAGGCCTGCCCCCCGGTCATGTAGCGAAGCTTGGCGGCCTGGTTGAGAATCGGATCCATGCAGCAGCTTAAAAAATCTCCAAAGAGTATTTCCGCCACAGGCCGCATTCCCGTCATGGCGGCTCCCACCGCCCCGCCTACAATTGCATTTTCGCTGATTGGTGTATCAATAATTCTGCCTGTGCCAAAAGTATCCACAAGGCCGTCAGTGACATTAAAGTATCCCCCGAGGGTAACATCCTCTCCCCAGAGAAAGACCCCCGCATCATTGTTCATCTCATCTTCAAGGGCCCTGTTTATTGCCGCGGAAACAGACAAAAAAGAATCACACTCCGGTGGCGGTATCAATGCATCATTCCATAATGAGCTGTCTTCCTGTATATAGACAGAATCCATGAGAGAGGTGAGCTCTGGTTCTTCACTGTCTCGGGCAAAGGCAACGGCCGCCTTAACTTCCTCTACCACTTTTTTCTTTGTATCCTCAATATCTGCCGGTGTCATGGTTCCCTCTTCTGATAAATACATTTCATGACTGATAATCGGATCTTCATTTATATACTTTTCTTTTTCTTTCTCAGGCCGGTATGCCTCAGTATCCCCTTCCATGTGGCCCCTCCACCGGTAGGTCATCAGCTCAATGAGACGGGGCCGCCGATCCTGGCGAATTGCTTCAATGATATCCCCGACACCATTGAAGACCTCACGAACATCATTACCATTAAAACGATGGGCTTCAATATTATAAGCCTCAGCCCGCCGGTACATCTCCGTTACCGCCGAATGATTTTCAACGGAAGTAAACTCACCGTAGAGATTGTTTTCAACCACCACAAGAACCGGCAGGTGAAAAAGACTCATCATGTTCATTGCTTCATGAAACATCCCCTGGTTGACCGATCCGTCTCCCGCAATGACCACGGAGATATCATCACCCCCGACATTCTTAAGAGAAAAGCCCGCCCCCATGGCGAGAAGGTAGCCGGCCCCGACGATACCATTGGCTCCCAGGATGCCTCTACTGCTGTCGGTGACATGCATCGATCCCCCTTTACCGCTGCAGAGTCCCGTGCGCCTGCCGTAAAGCTCAGCCATCATTCCCTGCAGGTCTGCTCCCTTTGCGATAATATGCCCGTGGCCGCGATGAGTCGTATTGAGGTAATCACTATCCCGAAGCTGCGCGCAGACTCCCGCGGCAACCGCCTCCTGGCCGATCGAAAGATGAATCGCCTCAGTGGGCAGCTCCCCGGAGGCAAAAGTTTCTTTTAGGTGTTCTTCGAAGCAGCGAATACGGTACATGACTGCAAGGAGTTCTTTTTCTGTGATGTCTTTATTTTTACCTGAGGGCTTCTTTTCAGACAAAGAAACCGTAGCTGGTTTTTCTGTTCTGGGTGAGGAAGTTAACGGCAGGGGCACATCAGGGAGCTTTGTGAGATCCCAGGCCTTTTTATTTTTTCGCTTTTTAAAAAACTTTCGGGCAGAGCTGCTGTTCTTTTTGCCGGTTTTACTTTCCGGAAGTTTCTTCCCCATATCATGGAGCACCTGGGGATAAAGAGCAAAAGCGGGCTTTAATGCGGGAAGCAGCTTTAAGGCTTTCTGGATTGATCCCTTGGCGATTATTTTTCTGCTCCCGAGAGCAAGGGGTACATTTAAAGACTCCATCCAGAAAAGGTGGGCCGTATCAGATGAGAGAATCATCATGACGTCGGCCTTTTCATCCTTATCCCAGAAATAACAGGGCGTCTCTCCCCTGTTGTCAATGAAAAGGGACGTAGCAAAATCTTTAAAGTCAAACTGTACAAGAATTTTAACGGTACTCAATGAAGAGACAAGGGCCTCATCTCGCAAGATGCGGTCCCACAGTTCTGAGAGGATTGCCTGGAGTTCTTCTTTGTCTTTGAAAAAGCTCATGATGCCGCCTCCGGTATGATTAACGTAATCAGAAGCATATTTGAACACAGAAGCTAATTGAAGAAAAGAATAATTTTTTATAACGCCTGTCATGTTGATTTGAATTTTGCATTGAAGAACCCTTTGCAGAATAAACAATCGTGAGACCTGAAAAAGTAGCGCCTTTCACATACTAGAGCACTTTTTATCAACAAACACTAATCCGGGAAACCATCCCGCCTCATCAATTTTTTATCATACCCATCAGACGGTTATTACTTGACAACGTGCACATAACCAACAAGATGCTGTCAAAAAAAGGGTAGGACGTAAAAATGATAGAAGAAACTCTTGAAGCACCGGTAGAAAATTCAATCTCTTCAGTTTTCCCCGCCACCATGGATGCAGACCTCGGTTTGTTCAACCAGCTTCTGCAGATGGTAGACGGAGAATGGTCCGATTCTATTCAGGGCATCTGTGAGCATGTACTGCAGCGTTTTAAAGCCATGGGTGTTGTCCTTTCCATTCTTGACAAACGCTTTGATGAGTTCATTTATATTTCGCATTCAATTAATACTGATATCCTTAAAGAACTCGAACAGGACAATGTAACAGTAAATAGTGATACCGCCGTTGAGAGGATGCACCGGCTTTACAACGGGATCGACAGTTTTCTCAAAAAAACTGTTTTTGCTCAAACAGAACTGGAAGACCTGGCGACCGTCTACTTTTCAGGTGATCAAAAAATGGCCAGCGGCGTCATAGAAAAAACCCGGTTGAAAAGCATTGTTGCCATACCTGCATTAGATGAAAACAGCAACTACAAATGCTTCTTTCATATCGGTACCAACCGGTGCCTCACGGACAAGGAACTCCAGTATATCAATACATATTCCAACCAGGTCAACATTGCCCTTGAAATAGTTTTCCTTGTCAGGGATCTTTACATCAAAGCGACCCATGACAGCCTGACACGTCTCTTTAACCATAAGCAGGGAGAAATACTCCTCCGCAAAGAGATGGATCGGGTTGAGCGCTCATCCCAGCCCCTCTCTATCGCCATGATTGACCTCGATTACTTTAAAAAGGTAAATGACACCTTCGGGCATCAGGCCGGCGACCGGGTGCTCAGTACCGTTGGTTCAATCCTCACCGAACAACTGAGAAAATGCGACATCGTTTCACGGTATGGGGGGGAAGAATTTCTTGTCATTTTACCTGATACTGAAATGGAACCGGCGGTTGCCGTAATGGAACGGGTAAAAACAGCGATAGAGGAACATGAATTCCTTTTTGATGAAAAAAGGCACCCGGTAACCGCAAGTTTCGGCCTTGCCCTCTTTAATCCTGATACCCATTTTACCGAGTCTCTTTTCATTGTAGAGGCTGATTCCCATCTCTATAACGCAAAAAAACATGGTCGAAACAGGCTGGAGTTTTAATATCCTTCGAATAAAAGAATATTGACAATTACTGTCAGATAATATACACCAAGGTAAAGATTCTTACGGGTTATTACCGATATCATTAATAACCCGTTGAGCAGCAATCTGGCTTATAATCAGGTAAATTATTCTGGCAGGTTTGGTATGACTTCTAATCCCTTCATAAAGCCTCTTAAGCCCTTTGATCCAAAAACAGACCTCAATGTCGCCGAATCCTTTAAGTCATCTATCGGCAGCACCGGGGGAGACGCCCTCTCTGACCTTGAAGCTGATGATGATGACGGGGGAAGTCAGCTGCGGGGGGAAGAATTCTGCAATATAAAAACCGGTGGCCCTATTGTTGCCGATATCGCTTATGCGGGATCCCTCGGAAGCCGTGACATGTTCATGGTCAGCAACACCAGGGGAGAAATATACTTTTTATCTCCAAAAGAGGAAACTTTCGCGGTTCTGGGTAAATTCTCAATCCCGGGGCAGATAATACGGCGTCCCGCCTATATCGACGGCATAATCTACTGCGCCACACGGGAAGGAAATCTTTTCGCCATACATGCAGCCCCAACCAGCGAATCAGAAAAAATTGAGCCTCAAATCCTCTGGAAAAAGAAATTCGGCAAAGGCATACTTACCGAGCCCATTGCAACGGGAAAAGTACTCCTCACGGCAACCCTGGGGGGACTTTTCAGCTTTGAAGCATACTACCGGGACAAAGATCACAAATCTATCGGAAAACCCCTCTGGAGAAAACAGCTCCGGGGCATTGTATCAACCCCGGTCATGCACGAAGGGGCTCTCTACTTTGGATGTGAAGATAAGAACGTCTATGCGGTAGATTACGGAAGCAAAAAAACAACCGAGTTATGGAAGTACCAGGCAACCGATTCTGTCCGGTCAAAGCCGTGTATTTCAGTACATCGCGACCTTCTGGTCTTTTCATCGATTGACGGATATATCTACGCGGTAAACCGAATGACCGGTGAGTACCGATGGAGCTATGTTACCCGGGCCCCCATTCTTTCCAGCGTTGTCTCCTCGGTAATCGGTCGTGAAGAATACTTTTTTGCCGGTGCCGATGATGGAAACTTTTACTGCATCAACAGCAGGGGCAAACAGGTCTGGGCCTTTAAGACATCAGGACGAATCAGAACTGAAGCCCTCATAGACGGACAGCGGATTTATTTCGGTGGAGAAGACAACAGTCTCTACTGTCTGAATGCCGCAACGGGAAAAGAAATATTCAGGTATTCCACCGACGGCAACATCAACAGCAAACCGGTAGTGAGAAACAACCTGTTGGTATTCGGTTCGTCAGATTCGTTTGTCCATTGCATTCATGTGTAAAAAAAAGCTCAGTAAAAGGCTTAAGAAAATAGAGGAGAGGAAGTTCGATGTTTAAAACCCTTATTAATACTATTATACAGCAGATAGACCCCCGCATTGTAGAACTGCAAAAGGATGTAGAATTTTACCAGAGCGTTGTCATCGGCCTGGCAATCGTCATCGGTCTTCTTTTTCTTATTGTTGTTTTACAGCGTATCTCCATCAGGCTCATGAAACAGGGAAAGAAGCTTGCCGGTAAGATGAATCTCCCTAAAATAAAGAAATCCGGCGGAAGCAGTAAAGCCGTGCCTCAGCCTTCAGGAGCAGAAGGCTCAGCCGCCCCCAAAGACCTTCCTGATCCGGGACTGATTTTTAAGTATAATCTTGCAAAAGAGCAGACCACCGAAAAGACTATTACCGTCGGCCAGAAAGAAGGCAACATCAAAACCTACTCCACGGAAATACTCGATGATCACTTAAGCATCTATATTCGCATTATTGAGAACCGCCGCGACCAGGACATCTATAATCTTCCTGATAAGATTGCTGAAGAATACCAGATCGACTTAAGAAGAGACAGCAAGGTGCTCATTTACTTCCCGGGACTCGAAGGCTACCGGGAGATGGGGGCCAGGGAACGGGTCTATCTTAAAAGTGAGCCTGATGAGACCGGGGATCCAACTTTTGCGGCTATTGACGCGAAAAACCCGATACGGTTTCGCCTGGGAGACCGGCTTGACCAGGACGGCAAATTTACCGGGGGGTACTTTGAAGTTCATCTTTTTACCCAGGATTATGATGTAAAAACAAAATCAAACATTACAAAGACAGAGAAAAACTTCCTTCTCAGACTTTATAAAATTTATCCGGGATACGATACAGGTTCTCCCACGGCAGATGGACTCTATCCGATGATAGACCCCTTTGCGACAAAATAAAAACACCATTGCTCAGGTAATCTCAGAAGCCGTCACATCAGCAGGATTGCCTGCAGATCCTGAGCAGCAGCAAACAAAAAGGAATTAAGCATGGGCGATCTTCACAGTTCAATACAAAGTGTTATCAATGACGAAAAACCTACCGTTCGAAAATCTATAGTTATTGGTGTCGGGGGCTCCGGCATGAAGGGCGTTCTTGCGGCAAAAAGCTGGATTGAAGATAATATGCCCGTGGAAGCACACCGGTACCTGCGATGGGTCGGCATTGATACAACGGATATTGAAACCAGCATTGAAGGAAAAGGGGGCCGATACCGGTTCCCCTCTGAGCAGTTTTTCCAGGAAGAGCGGCGAATGCTCTACATTTCATCACCGACACCGGCAACCCTTTCACTTGACTACCTGCGGGACCAGTTCAAAAACAATCCCGCCTATTCATGGATACCCAATCCCGATGTCTATGACATATCAACCCGTCCGGGACAGGGGGCCAACCAGACCCGTCCACTGGGACGTCTTGCTTTTTTTGACAACGAACAAAAAATACGGGAAACCCTGATAAAAGAACGGGACCGCCTTGAAGAATTTTCTAATGAACCGAAGTACTTCCAGCTTATGGATGTTAAAGAAGGAAGCGAAAAAAAAGATGAAGATATTTCTTTTCTCATGGAACGGGGCGTTAACCGCTACTATTTCTATGACAAAATACCTAAAGAAAATGAAATTGTATATATTGACCCGGATAAAGCGACCCGGGCAATTCTTGCGCCCCATACCAATGAAAAACTTTCTATAAAAGATTTCCCCCATGACGAGAAGGGACCTTACTTTGAAATCAGCGGGTCCCAGATGGAAGGAAAAAACTTTACCTTTCGAGTTCGCCACTTCCGCCGAAGCGGGCAGATTTCAATTTTCATCACCTGCTCAATCGTTGGTGGTACCGGCAATGGAATGATTCTCGACCTTGCCGCTCTGGTCAAAGATGTCTTTCGAGACTACTGGCCCCAGCCGCGGGTCTATGGCATTCTGGTTCTTCCCAGCGCTTTCAAGCGGGTCGTCTATAACCGAAACGCCCGGGCCAATGCCTACGCCGCCCTCAAGGAAATCGATTACTACCAGAGCGGCAACACCTTCAAGGCAACCTATCCTTCAGGACGGTCTGTTGAGGTCCCCGACCGCCTCTTCGAAGATGGTATGCTCTACCTTCTCGATGTTGAAAACATGGCAGGCAATGCCCTGCAGGGACGCGATCAGGTTCAGGAATTGACTGGACAGTTTATTGCTACCTTTGTCGCATCAACTGTCGGGGGAGCCATCGAAGAACGGATGGTCAACGATTCGACCCGCGCCTCTATCTATCTTCCTAAAGATGAAATGTCAAAACGAAAGGCATCATATAACTCCTTCGGGATTTCCCGGGTTATCTACCCGGTACCCCAGCTTAAAAACCTTGGCTACAGTATTACCGCGGGACGTATGATTGATTCCTTCCTTAAACCGCTCAACAACCGGCTTCTTCTTGAAACCATGGGTGATATCAACCGCGGCCTGGTTCGAGCCCTGCGCCTCAACTGCCGCCTCATCTTTGAACGGATGTACCCTGACTACAAGATGGATACAGAAATTGAGTTCAGGTCCTATACTAAAAAAATTGACGCCGCCCTGGCAAAAAAAGACAAACGCGGCGTGACCAGCCAGATGGAAAACATTCTCCGTGATTATGGAAAGGAAGAAATGGAGAAGATCAAGCGGAACCTGATGGTCCGCATGGAGAAACGGGGCCGCCTTGAACTTGAAAAAATGGAGACAGTGCTTACCGCTGAAATTCACAAGTATTTGAAGGACCCCAACAAAGGTTTTCTCTTTGCCGAAAAGGTCATTGATCTGCTCCTCGAAAAACTGGAAATCTATCAAAAGAAATACTATAAAGAACGGGTTGCCCTTGCCCGGTACTCCACCGAAGAGATGGAAAAACTGATAGTAATGGTGGAAGAAAAAGGCCTGGCAGACAAGAATCCCGTTACGGCGATAATCGAGATGGCCCACTTTAACTTTAACCAGCTGGTCTTCGAATCGATGCTTAATGCCGCTGAAAATTTCGCCCGGGATTTTAAGGCCATGCTCTTCAACCTGAAAAATCTGGAAGTTTCTCTTCTCCGGGATAAAGTTCTAGCCCTTCGCAATGAACTGAAGCAGGAAATAGAAAAAGCCCGTTTTGAGCTTCTTGAAAAGAAAAATCCCCTCTACTTTTTTCTTATCAACGGAAAAGAGATAAAAACATTTCTCGACAAATATTTCTTTTCGCGCCTTTCCATTGAAGACTTAACCAATGAAATAGACTTCATCCAGATGGACCGGGAAGATGACCGGGAACAATTCATTGAGACCTATCTCATCAGCAAAGAAGGCCTTGGAATTCTTGAAAAAAGTCCTTCTGAAATGCGGGAATACATCAAGGATAACTACGGCAACCTGATGGAGAAGTCAATGGAAGAAATCAAACAGGCCCTCTACGGCTTTGATATGGAACCGGATATCGAAGACGGCCTGAACCTTTCCGAGACCAGTATCCTTAAAATTGATATACACAAAATTAAGAAAAAACTCTACAAGATTATCTATTCACGATTCGAGGGCTTTAATTTTGAAAGCCTCTCGATAAAACAGATACTTGAAGAAAAGAAAATTCCCGTCCATAAGCTTCTTGAGCGCCTTGATACCTATTCACGGCCCTACATCTATGCTGATGCGACTGGTTTAAGCTCCATGGAATATTACCGGACCGTCACCAATTTCAAGCTCGATACCTACGAAGAGGGCGATGATCCTGAAGCCGCCGGGGGCAATGACCTTCCTGAACGGATGAACCATTACAAAAAAAGAGAAAGCGCTGTTCCGAATATAAGCGTTGAGACCTTTGAAGCCCCAAACCTCTGCAAACCCTATGAAATGATTTCCATGGGCATCTTTCTCGGCTTTCCGATTTACAAGGTCAATTCTCTCGAAGAATGTGCCCGGGACTACCATACACTCATTGACGAGAAGAGCCACCCGCTTCACTGCTTTAATCATCCGACCAATGACGCACGATACTATCCTGACCCCTACCGCCTGAAAAACTATCTTAACCCGGCGAAGCTCTGGACCGGTATCACCGCTATGAAGATTCTTAAAAAAACCGATGCCGGCTATGTCTACGAAGAATTTCTCGCCGAGGCCCTGAAAGAAATGGAAGCCCGGGAAAACTATAAGCGTGTAGTCATTGGTATTGATGAAAAGATTCAGCAGCAGGGCGGTTACGAGAACATGAAGGTTGATACCATGGTTGACGCGGTCAATGCCCTCGGCATGATGGCCAAAAATCCCACAAGCGGGGCCTACCAGTTCAGGAGAGAATACTCCCTGGTAATCCGTGATATCATCGACGGTGACGGAACAAGCGACCGGGCCAGGCAGCACAACATGGACAAAGATCGATACATCGAACAGTTCATCAAAGCTCCCCAGTTCAACGGCATGGAAGAAGTTGCCCTTTTCCTTGAAAATGAATTTAAGGCGAGAGACTTTCTTTCCCGCACGATAAAAGACACCATTAGCCGCACAAGGGATAAAAACAGCGCCGGTGCTGATGTGGCACTGCCCAAATGGAAAATTGATAAAATCGAGCTTCCGGTCTTTGCTGACCGCTACGGCTTTTACGATTATTTCGAAAAACGGGGAAGTCTTGAGTGGCAGAACCTCTTGAAGAAACGTCTTGTTGAAAAGCTCGACAACTATGTTTCAAGCAGCAAATTCCGCCTTGAGAGCGATCCGACGCTTGTTGATAGAACCAAGGTTAAAAACTTTATGGATTCTCTTGACCAGAAAATGCCCGCGATAGTTTTGTGGGAAGTTAAGGTGAACAATAAGGTTATCAAGTAAATTTCTTATTGTTTTAAATTAAAAAAAGGCCGCGCTACGCGGCCTTTTTTAATGCACATCTTTCACTATATTAAAACAAATACAACAAAACAGGGCTCAGAGCCCTTCTCCGATACGATCCGTCATAATATCTTTGACCATTTTTCGGTGCATTTTCTCATCAATGGGATAAAAGTATATCACCACCAGACCTAAAAGCAGAAAAGTAACAGGTACCAGGGTCATTAAAACGCGAATACCCTCGAGGGTTTCATGGCTCTGAGCCGCGTTGGGGACATAGCCGATACAATCAAGCCCCAGGCCGACAACAAAACCGGTCGTCGCTGCAGAAAGGTTGAAAAAAAGTATATACAATCCGTACAAAAGCCCCTCGCGGCGAAGCCCCGTCTTCCACTGAAGGTATTCTACTGTGTCAGGTACCATTGACCAGGGGGAAAGAAAAATGGTAGAGACCCCGATACCGGCGATAACCAGGAGAACCATCATCACCTGGAGGCTCGAAACTTCCGTCACATAAGAAAAAATAAGCTCGCCGGCCACCAGGGCCATCCCCGCCATGAAGGCGGCCTTTTTGCTCGTTCTCCGGGAAAGGCTCACAAAGAGGGGTACCGCCAGGGTGGCGCTCACATATATCGCCAGAAAGGCGGCGGGGACAAAAGCTTCAGCCTTCAGGTTATACTTAAAATAATAATTGATAACCGTTGCCAGGCTGTTAACACCAAGCATAAAGAAAAAACTCGCAACTGCGAGAATCATGAATGGCCTGTTCTTCGTCAAAAGCAGAAGGTCATTGAAAAAAGTCGTCGATTTTTCGTCAGGCTCTGAGCCTTCTTTTTTTTCAGAAACCGTATATACAGTAATGAGAAGAATGCAGATTGTCAGAGCCCCGAATATCATGGCCACATACCGGTAGCCTGCGTAGCCCCCACCGAACCATGCCGCCATGGGCTTAAAAAGTCCCGCGGCGGTGAGGGCACCGGTTATGGTAAAGATCATGCGAATCCCCGAAAGGGAAGACCGCTCGTGGAAATCCCGGGTCAACACAGCGGTCATCGAACTGTAGGGGATTGCTACTGTTGAAAAGGCAATAAAAAAGATAAGGGATGTCACAAAGGCGTAGACAATACGGCTTTCCATTTCCAGTTCAGGGCCCCCGAAGAGGAGCATAAAAGAGAGACCCAGGGGGAAAAGACCGATAAAAATAAAGGGTCGCTTTTTTCCCCATTTGAAGCTGCTTCGGTCAGAAAAAATTCCTATGAGGGGATTCGAGAAAGCCTGCACCACCCGTGAAACCAGTATGATCAGCCCTGCTGCTCCGGCGCTGATCATATAGACATCGGTAAAATAAAAAAGCTGGTAGAAGATTACCGCGTTTATCAGCATTTGAATGGGATAGTCGCCAATGCCGTAGCCTAATTTAATACTGAAAGGTACTTTTTCGCTCATTTATATTCCGGAGAGGGAAGTTTTCTCTCCTTTTACCGTGCAGCTGCTTTAATAGCAAATACATTTCTGGCCCAGAGCCTGCATTTTCATTCAGCCACTACAAAGTCTTGACACAAGTACAGGTTTTCAATAGACTCATGGTTGATAATATTCTGGAGAGCTCAATGAAAAATTTTCTCACCATTACCCTTGTTATTTTATTTTCAACATTTTTGAATGCCCGTCAGCGCCCTGACCATTACCTTATTCCTTCGGCAACAGCGTTGAAGGGGAATGGCACATTTGTGTACGCTTCCGGAGGAGGACGCCTCTACCAGTTTAACCGCCAGTCCGGCGCGTTGAAAACCCTCCTCGTACGTCGGGGCTCGCTGTATCGGTACACCTTTAATAAAGCAAACAGCAGGTTCCTCTGCTTTTATGAAGGAGAAAACTTCCTTCACTACCTGCAGTATATGCGAGGCAGACGGGTATACCGAAAACTTCCTCTCAAAAAACCAAATAAATGGAGTGAGGAAGTTTCGACCATTTTCTTTGATGTAACTGAAAAATATGCCATTACATACTCTGCCCCTTACTCAAATCATGTGGTTGCTGCGGTCACCTCCCTTACTTATCCTTACCGGTCACGACAGGTTCTTGCCCGGGGAGGTAAAATAATTTACGCTGACCTTTCGCACCTGGTCTACATGACCTACAGCGGGAGCCGCTACGGCCGGGCTTTCAAAACCAACTCAGAAAAGGTTATGTATCTTAATGTAAAAACCGGCACTTCAAAGGTTCTTCACACCTTCACACAGCTGGTTAAAAGAAACATTCGGCAGGAAAGAAGATACCGTACCGAATGGTACCGCTCCCGGGTTTCGGCGATTCCTTCAAAGGCAAAAAAGCGTTTCGCCCTGCAGATAGTAGATGAGCATCTCGGTAAAAACTTCTTTCTGGTTATCGACATGAAAAGATCCCGGGTTATCCGGCGGTTCGAGGCTTTCGCTGAATTCGAAGGGCGGAGGATAAAAAAAAGATCTGCATACATGAATCCGACGGATAGCTTTCTGGCCATTCACAATATTTATTATGACAGAAATGATAACTACATAAAATATAGTTTTCTCAAAGAATCCTCTGACTTCCTTTCAAATAATTTTCCCTTCAGCCGCACCCGTATTGGAAGCTACTGGGCCTACGGGTATCTCAGTGATGGAAAAACTCTGTGGCACCATCCCCGGGGAAAGAACTACATGGTACTTATTGATACAGAATCTCGAAAGTACAGCATCACCAACATGCTCACCTTCGCCAGAAAACAAAAAGTTGAATGGGGAGGCCTTACATATTTCTTTTCTTCCCCCGATGAATTTTATGCCGGTATTGAAAAAGGCGGCGGGCGCTACTATATACGGTTTCCCCTTTCAAAGTTAAGGCCCCCGGTTCGCCCAATGCCTGCGGGTATTAATCCTCTTGATTTCATGAAAAAAACCGCACTGGTGAGGTAAAAATGAAAACGGCAAAACTTGTCATGTTACTTCTGCTCATTTCACTACTTTCTGTAACACAGCTTTTCTGCAGTAGTAAAACCGCCCATCTTGAAACAATTAAAAATTTTGATTTGAAACGGTATTCCGGCACCTGGTACGAAATCGCCCGTTTACCAAACCGTTTTGAAAAAGGTCTCGTCTGTGTAACTGCGGAATACCAACTAATGAAAGACGGCCGAATTAAAGTTACTAATCGGGGACGCAAGGAAAAAAATACTTCAGAAGGCACATCAGCAGCAGGTGTAGCCTGGGTCCCTGATCCGGCAGAACCTGGTAAACTCAAGGTCAGCTTCTTTTGGCCTTTTTCAGGAGACTACTGGATTTTAAAACTCGACCAGAAAGAGTATCGCTACGTTCTCGTGGGAGACCAGTCAAGAAAATACCTCTGGATACTGGCACGGACTCCATCCATTGAGAAAGAAGTACACAAATCGCTTGCAGATGTGGCGCGGGAGCGAGGCTTTCCAACAGAGAAATTATACCTCACACCACAGAATTGCTGCCAGGAATAATTTTCTGACTCCCAGACCCCGACAATTGAATAAGAGGGTCTTCCGCCTTCCTGCTTAATTAATAGTCTTCTTCATTGCCTTTCCTGTCAGCAATCTTATCATAGTGACCATCAAGAACACCAAGGCCGACGATTGTATCGTTCTCCCAGGTAAAGTCAAAGGCAAGCCCCTTCTCTGTCTGATCTGGATAAATATAGACAAAGGTCAGCATTGACGTGGGATAAATGTGATACTGCTCACCGGTCTGGTCGCGACGGGCCACAAGGCTTCCGCCTGTGTTCATGTAGATGGTGATGCTGAGATCGGTGATGCTGTTATGATAGGTGCCTGTATAGCTCCAGAGCTTTGTTAATCCCGGGACCGATGCCCGGAAACTCTCAGGCGCCATTCCCTCAGGGGAGACCATTGCTGTCAGTCGCAGGAATTCTCCCTTCAGGCCCCGGTAAAAGCTGAAAAAAGTTTCCATATCATAAGACGGGGGATCACTCATAAAAACGTAACCGGTACCAAGATCAGGAAAAACCTGTATCCATCCGCCGGATCCGTTCCAGAGCGCCGCATGGTTCATGCTATAGGGGCGGTCATTCACTGACCAGATCCGCCACGAGATACCCCGGTACTCTTTAAAAGCCGCCCCTGGTGAAGGAAGGGTTTCTGAAAATATTTCATTAAAATTTTTCTCAGAAACGATCTCCTTCCCCTTATAGGTTCCCCGGTGTATCAACATCATGACATAATGAGTCAGGTCGTCTACCGAACAGTACATCCCCCCGGAAGCCCTGGTAGTATCAGGGGCAATTGAATCATGCATCTCAAGTGGCTGTAAAATATTTTCAGTCAGGTACTGCCCAAGGGGTATCCCTGACAGGGTCTCAATTAAAAGCCCCACTACATTAAATCCCTGGTTCGAATAGTAGAAGCGTGAACCCGCGGGATAACGCTGCTTCGGAAGCTGCGGCGTTCCATCGGTAAGGTGGTTTGTTACCCCCGCGGTATGGGTGAGGAGATCCCGCAGAGTAATCTGCCGCGAATTGAGTTCAGGATTTTCCATAAAGGCCTGAAAATAATTGTTCACCGGCTCATCAAGGGTAATAATTCCCCGGTCTACCAGCTGAAGGGCAGCAATAGCCGTAAAAGTTTTGGTAAAGGAAGCCACGGGATACCGCTTCCCAGCCTCACTTCGCGTACGGTGGATAAACTCAACCCGATTTCCCTTAACCAGGGCAGCAGCCACGGTCGGTATATGGGGCATTACAGCATTCCCATTTATCCACGCACGAAGATGCTGTTTTTGGGCCTCAATTTTCAGGTTGTACTTCTTGTTTAAAATCTCTTCATGGACCCGGTCGTAGGAGACAGCCAGTTCGCCCATCTCACCTACCGGCCCCACTGGCTCATAAAAAGCTCAATACCACGGCACTCATTAAAGCTGATAGTTTAATACTGTTCATTATATCACCTCCAGACCTTTTTATGTCCCTCCGGCATTAATATACAAAACAGAGACACCGACGGCTACCTTAGGTTTCTCCTATATGAACAGATACAGGAATGATGGTTATACAAAATACAGAAAAACACTCGTCAATAGAGCAAAAACAGTATTTTTTTTCATTTTTTTTAAGGAAGTTAAAACTTGTTACTTATCACCGGCTCAGAGCCCTATCTGTTATTTAAGAAAAACTTCCTTTACTATCCTCAAAAAAACAAAAAGGATTGCCTTAACGGCCAGACTTGTACCACAATTATTCATCTAAAAATAAGGAAGAAACCATGTGCTGGTATACCGGTAATTCTCTCTATGATACTATTCTCTTCTCGGGATTCACCCTTGTCATTCTTACAATGATCGGTACCCGTTTTTTTAAGACTCCCTACGGCCGTTTTGGTGATAAACGTTTTGGTATTGCCCTCAACCCCCGCCTCGGCTGGTTTCTCATGGAGCTCCCCGCAACGGTTACCTTTATTATCATATATTTTAATGGAATCCGTTCTTTTGAAACCGTTCCGCTGGTTTTTTTCGTCATCTGGTGCATTCACTACGCGAACCGTGGATTTATATTTCCTTTTCTTATGCGGGTTGATCCGGGAAGCCGGCAGACCTTTAACCTTGCAGTGGTTGCTTCGGGCTGGGTTGTTACCGCAATACATGGTTATCTTAACGCTTCATTTTTTACAACCCATGGTAATCATTTTACCGCTTCATGGCTTTCTGATCCCCGTTTTATCATCGGAATTTTATTTTATTATTTCGGCTACTCAATGAATATTTACTCTGATTATATACTCCGCAATCTCAGATCAAAAGATCGGGACACCCGCGCCGCAGGCCCCCGGTACAGCATCCCTGATAAAGGTCTCTTCAGGCTGGTAACCAATCCCCATTACCTGGGAGAACTCATTGCATGGGCCGGCTTTGCCCTCATGACCTGGTCCCTTGCGGGGGTTTTTATTTTTCTCATCACCGCGGCAAATCTTATTCCACGGTCACGTGAAAACCACGCATGGTATCATGATACATTTGAACACTATCCTGAAGAGAGAAAAATATTACTCCCCTGGACCTGGTAATTTCTTAACGTAATTTTTTCTTAAGATAGAGAGAGGCTTCGGTAATAATATCATCACCAAGACCAAATATCCGCGGGTAAGATATGAATCCGTGAACCATTCCCGGCACATCATGATGCTTGACAGAGACACCTGCATGTTTCATCTTTTCGACAAAAAGAATCCCTTCATCATGAAGCACATCAAACTGGGCTGTCGCAATATAAACATCCGGCATTTTATCCAGAGTATTCAAGTGGAGGGGAGATACCCCGGGATTCAGCCGATCCTTCAAATCGGGGACATATTGATCTATAAACCACTGCATATCTTTTTTTTCTAAAAGAAATCCCCGGGAATATTTTTTATAGGATTCCCGATTCAGGCTGCTTATTTCAGTAACCGGATAAAAGAGAGCTGCGGCCCGCAGGGGTATCTGAAGAACAGCTGCCTCCAGTGCCGTCACAATAGCCAGGTTGCCCCCTGCACTGTCACCTGCTAATGCTATTCTATTTTTATCGCCCCCCATAGAACCGGCATTTTTATAGATCCATGCCAGAGCGCCCAGAGCATCGTCCATCGCGGCAGGATAGGGATATTCCGGCGCAAGGCGATAGTCAACCGAAACCACCAGCGAGGCGCTTCTTCTGCACAGTTTTCTTCCCACATGATCATGGCTCTCAAGGCTGCCGATAACCCATCCGCCGCCATGATAATAAATAATTATCGGCCATGGTCCTTTTACCTTCGGTTCGTAGACACGGAGTATAATTTTTTCAGAATATTTTTTATGGCGAAAAGAATGATCATACACCCTGCCCACTTCAACCTTAGAATCCTGAAGCAAACGGGAACTTTTTGAAACACTCTTTCGGATTACACCTACAGGCCTCGAGTCAGAATGAAGGGGAGTGTGGGCAACCCGTGCAATCATAAGCACGAGAGCCGCCCGTCGGTCAAGTTTTCCATGAAGGGTCCGGCGATTAACTTCGACAGAAATAAAAAGAACAGCAGTCAGCAAAAAAACGATAGCACCTGACCAGGCAATAATTTTTTTCATCGGGATACTTCCTTCATCGATAGTTAGCGAAACTCTCGGTATAACACCACAGAAAGTCAGAAAAAGGAAGTATAAATTACCTCACCAGTTCGTAAAATCCACCGGTGAGCGAGAGGCCGATGATTCGACTATCCTGCCACACGAAGCTGTGAAGTTTCTGGCTTTTCCCGAGAAGAAGCCTGTTCGATGAAAAGACAAAGAGGGGCCGGGGGTCTCCAAATATGTTACTGTAGAGATTCCTGTTCTGGTATGTGATGGTAATATTACGTCCTGTTTCAATGCTCCGGTACGTCCCTGCATAGCGTTTCAGCTCATCCTGGTCAAGGGAAGGCCATGTGCTGCAGATACTTCGGTCAGATTCGGCGGTACGAACCAGGCTGCGAAGCCGCGCCGTCAAGCCGCTTCGCCATGACATGAAAGGTTTACTCAGATGAGCCGGAGGATTTGCCACATATATCAGGGCTATTCCCTTTTGTGGGAAAACCTGTACAGCTGAAGCCTCACCATACCAGCGCCCTGCTTTATAATAACTGTCAACAGAACCTTCAACAGTGATGACTTCCCAGCTGAGAGAATAATGATAATCAGCCCGCGTCTCTGGCCGGTCAAGGGGTGAAGAGAGCATCTCTTCAAAGGAGTCCTCAGATAAAATCTCCCTTCCCCGGTACTTACCACGGCCGATAAGCATAGCTGCATACCTGGAGAGATCTTCAAGAGTAGTTTGAATTCCCCCGGTACCATTGGACCATCGCCCCGTAGTGGAATGCATATCGAGAGGACCGATAATATATTTTTTTAAATTTTCTTCATAAGAACTTCCTGAGGCTGATTCTATTATCAGTTTAGCCAGAACAAATCCCGGGTTGCTGTAGGCGTAACAGTAACCTGCCGGATTAGTCTGTTCAGGAATCTGCACTGCATCTTTTCCAAAGCTGAAGGTTCGATAATTTCTCCCGAAGGTCGGAAGCCCCGAGGTATGAGTAAGAAGATGACGCAGGGTGACTTTTTTTGACTTCAAGGTTTTTCTGGCAATTTCCAATCCGGGAAGATATGTTGAAGCCCCCTCATCAAGAGAGAGAATGCCCTCTTCAGCCAGCCTGAGGGCAAGAATCGCCGTAAAGGTCTTTGAAAGAGATGCAATACCAAAGGCTGTCTTTTTATCCGCACAGGCGCCGGTGGAAAAAACAAGCTGTTCTCCCTTGACTATACCGGCTGCCGCAGCGGGTACAATATTTCTGTTCAGGTGTCCCTTCAGCCACCGGGAAAAAAGTTCTCCTTCTTTTTGAAGGGCTTCCGGCGCGGGAACAGTGTTGTTTATGAGCAGTTCAGCAGGTACCGGTTCCGCGTTTCCCGCGGATGTACTACCTGGTGAGGTAACAATCCATCCGGTAATAAAAAGGGCAATGAAGCCCGCTGGTATAAGATGTATATATTTTTTCATCAATTGATTTCCGACTATAGTCTGTTTATCGGATAAAGAAAGATAATAACTGAAACTGTCAATATATAAATAGTTTTATTTTTAATGGAAATGCCTGTTTCCACGAGGGAAAATACTTTCATTTTCGAAAATCATTTTTAGATTGACCCGCTTATCCCCTGATTCATAGTATGCTTAATATTAAGGAAAGGTTCTCATGGAAGATTTATTACACAGTATTATTGAATTTTTACTCCCCCATAACAATGCCTTTCTCTATATTTTTCTCTTTACAAGCGCCATTGTTGAAAACCTCTTCCCCCCGATACCCGGGGACACCATTACCGCCTTTGGGGCCTTTCTTGTCGGTACCGGGCGCCTTGATTATCTTCTTGTTTATATCAGCACCACCCTCGGCTCTGTTGTCGGCTTTATGGCCCTTTTCTTTCTCGGCCGTTACCTTGGACGGGAATTCTTTATCAATCGCAACTTCTCCTTTTTTTCTGCCGAAAGCATAGAAAAAACTGAAGTATGGTTCAAAAAATACGGCTCCTTTGTCATTCTCATTAACCGTTTCGTACCCGGTATCCGTTCCGCCGTCTCCCTGGTTTCAGGTATATTACAGATGAATCCCCTGCGGGTTTCCCTTCTTGCCCTGGTAAGCGCGGCGGTCTGGAACTTAATATGGATCCATACCGGCTATACCCTGGGAAATAACTGGGAGACAGTAAAACACCGAATGGGAGACATTCTGCGAAATTACAATATGGGTGTGGGGATCGCCTTCGCTATTCTTATAACTTCCTTTATTCTATACCGTCTTTTCAAGTCCTGGAAACTGAAAAATTCTGAAACCCCGCAAGGGAAAGGAAAGCACAGATCACCAGCACCGAAAGAAGAGGAAAAATAGCAAATTCTCCTATTGCGAAAAAGGCCCCTGCCAGCATACCTCCCAGGGCTGAACCGGTAAACTGTGCTGAGTTAAAGGCGCTCATAACCGCTCCCTCAGTACCCCCGGCGGGGCACCGCGATACCGCGGCGGGAAGTATGGGCTGAAGAATACAGTGTCCCGAATAAAAAAGCACAAAGGCGGCAAAAAAAAGAAGAATAGAATCCCCAGCAAGGGGAAGTGAAACGCCCGCCAGTTCCATTATCAGGCCGATTGAGGCAATTTTTCTGGTGCCATGGGTATCCCCCCGTTTTCCGAAAAAAAACATGAATCCCGTACCGAGAATTGCCATGGGAGCGTAAATCTGCCACATTGCCTCAAGATTGATTCTTTTATCAATGAGAACCGGAAGGGTAAAAAACATTCCTGAGAGGGCGAAATTGCTGGCAAAGCCGACCACGTAGAGACGCAGAAGATCGCGGTTACGTAAAACCGTTAAAAGCCCACTCATAGAAGAAGGCTTCTTCTCTTCAGCATCGGGAATGTTGCCGAGAAAAATAGATGTAAAGACCATGGCGATACCGGTGATTCCGGCACAGATAAAAAAAAGCATGGGAAACCCGAAGGTACCGGCAACAACTGAACTAATTGAAATTCCTACAATTACTGACAGGCCGATACTCATGCCGACATAGGAAAGGGCCCTGTTTCGATGGCGGATACCGATTCCCTCGGTAAGCCAGGTCATAGTCACCCCTGAAACCGCACCGGCCCCTGCAATGGCCCGGGCGGCAATGAGCATGTAGATATCCGTTGCCAGGCCGGAAAGTATTGTTCCACCCAAAAAAATACCAAAGCCGAGCATCGCCGTTTCTTTTCGCCCCCACCGGTCACTTAACATACCCAGGGGAATCTGAAGAAGTGTCTGGAATATTCCAAAGATGCCGAAGGCGAGACCCGCCAGAATTTCTGTTGACCCGGTGATACCGGTAGCAAATATAGAAATAACCGGATAGACCATCGAAGTCCCCAGCATCCGGATTCCCAGCAAAAGACTGATACCGCTGATCAGCCGTGTCTCCTTTTTAGAAAAATGCTCCTGCATTCATTATCTCCTGATCCTGTTACCTTTTTGACCTCCTACTCTTTTGTAAAGGGAAATTCATTTTTCATAGTGACATGAAACTATTTTACCTCTACAATGCCTATACTGTAATGAGGAAACGATGAAAGAAAATACAATCCTTGAAAAAAAATACACCCGGCTCCGCCACTGGCTTCAGGAAAAAGAAAAAGTTATCATTGCCTTTTCCGGGGGAGTCGACAGCACCACACTTCTTGCTGCAGCAGTAAGGGAAAAGGGTGTGGAAGTTTTAGCCCTTATAGTTGAGAGTGAACTCATGACCCAGGAAGAGAATTCTTTTGCCCTTAACTTCCTTCAAAAAAATAATATCCCTTTTCAGGTACTCAGGCTGAGTCTCCTTGAAAATCATACAGTACAAAGCAATCCCCCGGACCGCTGCTACCATTGCAAACTTGAAATTTTCAAAGCAATCAGCACCCTGGCAAAAAAAGAAAATTTCCCTCACATTCTTGAAGGGTCAAATGCCGACGACCTGAAGGACTACCGGCCCGGCAAAAAGGCCCTTGAAGAACTCCACATTGAGTCTCCCCTCCAGGAGCTCGACTTTTCAAAAAATGAAATCAGAAAGCTGGCCCGGCATTTCGATCTCCCGGTTTGGGACCGCCCTTCGTCACCATGCCTGGCAACCCGGTTTCCCGCGGGAGTAATTCTGACAGAGGAGAGGCTCAGAGCCCTCGAAATCGCCGAAAGCCGGCTGCGGAATATAGGGCTCAAAAACCTGCGCCTCCGCCTCCATGATGAGACAGCACGCCTTGAGGTTTCACCTGATGAGATAGGCTTCTGTACCGATGAAAAAAATCGCCAAAAAATTATAGACATTATGAAAGAAACCGGTGCACGGTATATTTCTCTTGATCTTGAAGGATACCGAACCGGCAGCATGAATACCCGGGAAAAGGAATAACCTATGGATACTGACCGTTTAAAGATACTCCTCGAATCAGTCAAAGGCGGCGCTCTTCCTGTCGAAGATGCCCTTGCCGAGCTGAAGACCCTCCCCTTTGAAGATCTTGAATATGCCAAGGTTGACCATCACCGGGCCCTCCGCCAGGGCTACCCTGAAGTGATCTTCTGCCAGGGAAAAACAATCGACCAGATCAAGGGCATCGTGGCCCACATGTCAGAAAAAAACAGCACCATCCTGGCAACCAGGGCTGACCGGGACATCTATGAAGCCCTTGCAGTAGATCACTCTGAAATATTCTATAGTGACCCGGGCCGGATTATTGTCATCGGGAAGCGGCCCCCTGCAGATAAAGGAAAAATACTGGTCATCACTGCCGGCACTTCAGATATTCCCGTGGCAGAAGAGGCGGCCCTTACCGCCGAGGTCTACGGCAACCGGGTCGACCGGATCTTTGATGTCGGGGTGTCAGGTATACACCGCCTCTTTTCACACATGGATCTTATAGCAGAAGCGAAGGTCATCGTTGCTGTTGCCGGCATGGAAGGGGCCTTGCCGAGTATTCTCGGGGGCCTTGCAGATATACCGGTCATCGCGGTTCCCACCAGTGTCGGGTACGGGGCAAATTTTCAGGGCCTCAGCGCTCTTCTGACCATGCTCAATACCTGTGCCCCCGGCGTGACAGTTGTCAATATAGACAATGGATTCGGAGCAGGATATTTCTCCAGTATGGTAAACCAGCCTGGAGAAAAATGATGAAGAGAATAGCATACTTTGACTGTTTCGCCGGTATCAGCGGCGATATGATTCTCGGAGCCATGGTAGACAGTGGACTCCCTCTTGATACATTAAAGAATGAACTTGCAAAACTCAAGGTTACCGGCTGGAATCTTTCGGCTGAAAAGGTTATCCGCCGCGGCATGACGGGCACACAGGTTCACGTCATAACCGAAGAGGTTTCCCATCACCGCCACCTTGCTGATATCACCACAATTATTTCCGAAAGCAGCCTCTCGGCAGCAGTCAAAGAACGGACCCTCGGCATATTCAGTCTCCTTGCTGATGCCGAAGCTGCAGTCCACGGCATCTCCCGGGAAAAAGTACACTTCCACGAAGTGGGAGCCCTTGACGCGATCATCGACATCACCGGCGCAGCAATCGCCTTTGAAGCACTGAAAATCGACGAAGTATCGGTTTCTCCCCTCAATACCGGTTCAGGAACCGTACGATCAGCCCACGGATTACTTCCTGTCCCTGCCCCTGCCACATCCATCCTTCTTGAAGGTTTCGATATCTACAGCAGCGGCATCCAGACAGAGCTTGTCACTCCGACCGGGGCTGCAATTATCAGATCATTCTGTCAAAAGTCGTCTTTTCTTCCCAATATAACCCTTGAATCAACGGGTTACGGCAGCGGCAGCAAAGACCTCGAAGTCGCAAACCTGCTTCGTCTCTTTATCGGATCCCGGCAGGAGCTTCATGATGAGACCGAAACGGTAATTCAGCTCGAAACAAACATTGATGACAGCTCTCCTGAAATCACTGCCTACCTGATGCAGCGTCTCTTTGAAGCCGGTGCCCTCGACGTTTTCATCACCCCGATTATCATGAAAAAAAACCGCCCCGGGCACCTCCTGGCGGCCATTGTGTCTCCTGAGAAAGAAGAAACCATGACACACATCATCTTTCGTGAATCATCCTCATCGGGCATCCGCCGCTTTCAGCGTGAACGATATACCCTCCCCCGGGAACTGCAGAGCGTAGAAACTCCCTTCGGGTCAATTGCAGTTAAAATTCACCGACTGGGTGAGGAAGTTATCACCATCTCTCCGGAGTTCGAGGACTGCCGCAAAACCGCTGAAGAGACCGGTAACCCCCTCCAGTCAGTTTACAATGCAGCTATTGCAGCATGGCACAAAAGCGCGGAAAAGAGCCGAAAAAAGGGGTAAAATGTCATTGACAGACCGCTCAACTATGCCTTAACTATACATCTTCAACAGGTTCTATTTTTTTATTAATGCTGAAAATTTCTTTACAAACAATGCTCATCACTTTGTATGACACTGGACACTAACCTGAACAAAAAGTTCATATTATATCCAAATTTTTGTAGAAATTTTCTAAAATGTTCGATACTTTAATTAATAGAACAAAATTTTTTCCGGGACCCTTGGCATGAAGGACTATAACGCTATTATTGCCATGTTTATGGAGCGCATTTCTCTATACATGTATGAGGCCCTTGGTATCCCCAAGGAATGGCACTACACGCAGGAAGATCTCGAGGAAATCTACAGCTGGGACGAAGAATCTGCGCGCAATGTATGGAAAAAAATTGAAAAACGCGTGATAAGCAACAACTGCTCAGGATTAAATTTTCGCCTCTGCCCCTTCTGCAATAAAAACAACTACAATCATAAAAACAGTTCACCGCGTCAGGTAAATCCAGCCTGTAAAGCCTGTGGTTATGGTCAGCGTCACGGTATCTGCACGGAAAATAACAGTAGAAAAAGCGAATTTCAAAAAATACTCAACACCTTCAAAATTGACCGCGTCGACATCTGCCGCACCCTTTCAAACAGCTTTTACCGCAATATAATAGAAGAACTTGCGGAAAAGGTACTGTTAAAAGAAAAACAGAATAAAAACCAGATGATGATGCATCACTAAGCCCTTCTCATTTCTCCAGAACTGTAAATTTGCCCATAAAAACCCCCTTCCTCGTTTGACACCCGGTAAAAATTAATGTACATTCTACTTGACTGAACGAACGTTCGTTCATAAGATAGACAAAAAGATCAGGTTGTATCATGGAAGATCGTCGACAACATATTATAAACAAAGCAAAAACAATTTTCAGTGAAAAAGGATTTTCAGGGACCGGGCTCCGGGAAATTGCGGAAAAAGCAAATGTTTCCACAGGAAACATTTATAACTACTTCAAAAATAAGGAAGAAATATTTAATGCCTGTTTGAATCCTGCAACCCTTCTTGAAAGCTTTCCCGACTTTTCTTCCCTCATTGATTCAAAATTTCCCGAGTCTCTTGATACCATTATTCTCACCATGAACAAGGTTGTAGAAGATAATATTGAAGAATACCGGCTCTTATTTATTGACCTGATCGAACTCGGGGGAACCAATACTAACCTTCTTATTCAGTCTCTCCTGAACTACGGTAAAATAATTTTTGACAAGAGTGTAAAAGATACCTTTGTCGGTAAATCGATACGTCCCCTCGATTATGATTTTTTTAACCGGGTATTCGTAATATCCACGGTTTCTTATTTCCTCATATCCAAGATACTTCCTGCGGCAAAAGATGAACGGTATAATGATGAAGAAGCAGCCCGCCTTCTAGCAGATGTTATAGTCAGGGGAGTTGGGACATGAAACACCGTTTCACTAAATATTCCGTTTCATTGATCGGGACGTTACTCATAGCCGCGGCACCCGGTTTACTTCCTTTTGTCACCTCTGTGCCTTCTCTTCTCCATGGTGAAGTTCCCATGATGGTAAAAAAAACCAGTGTCCTTGAAGAAGGCGAAAATAATACTGAAGAATCCTCTATTGAAAAAAGTATCAGCGGTTTTGTAGAATATGAAAATTTTACCAATACCTATGGTAACCAGGAATTTGAAGATATCGTCAAAAAAAATGAGCTTCGCAATAACTGGAAAATTAAAATTGGCACTGAAACCTTATATTTTCAAAGCAACCTCAATCTCTACGTTCATGACGACAACAGAGAATCCCGGGTTACCCGAAACATGACGATAACAGGAAATCCCTACGAGATATCCTTTAATGAATTATATATAAATTATGAGTTTTCAATTGTCAGGCTGAGACTTGGCAACCAGATTCACGCCTGGGGTACCGCCGATGTTTTTAATCCCACGGCATACTTTAATCCCATGGATATGCGCGAGGCGCTGTCACGGGATGAAGATGAACTCAAACAGGGAGTTCCCTCTCTGGCTGCACTTTTTTATATTGGTGACAGCAGCATTGAACTTGTCTATGTCCCCATTCATGTCCCGGTTCTTATTCCCGGGAGCGGTACTTTCTGGGGAATCCGTTATGAAGAACGGGGCTACCCGGTTGAAGTTCTTGATCCCCGGGCTATGGAAATAAATGGTCAAAATATGGCCGTCGGTATTCAATTCGCTACTAATCTCTGGAGCACTGATTTTAACATAAACGCATACTATGGTCCTGATGTTGAACCGATTTTCAGGCCCATCGGAACCCTTGCCCTGATTCCCGATCAACCCCCTTCTGCAGCGGTGCTCCCTGAATACCGGATCAGTCCCGCTGTCGGTTTCTCTTTTTCAAAGACCCTTGGTAAATTTGTTTTTCAAGGGGAAGTGGCGTATTTTCCCATGAAGCCCGGAGTCATAGATCAGGATCTTGAGGCTGATCTTCCTGATTTTCCCTTTGCAGTGACCACCTATCACGCCATGCGGTCTTCCCTGGGAATTAACTACTTTTTACCTTTGGAAAAAATCTTCCCCTCCCATGATGGAGAGGCGGTTCTTACCATTGAGTGGAGTCGTCCCACCGCCTTTGGGGCCGGAGAAATAATGGACCCGATGCTTGGGGATATTCTGTCCTTTCGCTTTGACGACACCTTTCTAGACAGTAAGTTGAAAGTATCGTTGACCAGTATCACAGATCTGAATAATGCAAGCACCATGCTGATGCCTGAAATCGGCTACACCTTCACAAACGGCATCAGTATTACCGCTGCATATACCTGGCTTCACGGCGGAGATAATTCTTTTCTCGGCATATATACCAATAATGATTTTTTCAAAGTGAGGCTGCGCTATGAATACTCGCTTTAAGCCTTTTTTAACCGCACTGCTATTTCTTGTTCTGCTCTCTTCCTGCGGAGCTCCCGAGCCGGGAAGCATGACTCTAACCGGAAACCTCAGCTTCTCCGGTGACCCGCTCCTTTCAGGACCGGTTTTTCTGGTGGTATCAGAGAGCGATAATTTCCAGGCCATTGAAGATGACCCAATAAACAATATTGTCACCATGATCACTGTTGACAGTAGCGGTGAATTTCACCTGAATCTTTCTGATCTCAACATCAATCCAGGTGAAACGATTTATGTCAGTGCCTTTGCTGACAACAACTATGAGAATAAACTTCCTTACCCTGATACAGGGGACCTCATCGGATTTTATATAAATGAAGAAAACAAAGAACCAGCCCTCCTGCTTCAGGATGGAGAAAACAATATCCAGATATCTCTCAACAGAGAAGTTTTCGAATATGATGCCTCAGTAAGCGGCTCTCTTTCAGGCCCTGAGACCGGTGAAGTCATTCTCTTTGCCTACCGGGGAGAGATTTCATCTTTCAGCACTGACAGCATCGATACAGATCTTATCATGGCCTTTGAAAAAATAACCAAAGACCAGGAGACTGTTTCATTCAATGCGGATATCATGCCCTATGGCGCCGATGTGCCGATAGACGATGTCTACATCATGGCAGTTTTCGATGCTAATGGTAACGGCTCACCTGACGCAGGCGACCGCATCGGTTTTTATTCCGATGCTGAAGGCATCCCTGAAAGAGTGACAATTCTTGAAGGTGATAACTCAGGTCTTGATATTTCTTTTTCTACAGACATTCCCGTCCCCTCTGGATATACGATTTCCCTGGAAGGGCATCCGGCAATACCTGAGGGCTATACCAGCGACTCACCGCCCCTCTATATCATGGTTGCCGAAACTGACAATCCTGCAGATCTTCTCAACGATGCAGTTACATCGATACGGGCCTTTACTAAACTTGAAGCCGGCACGGTTAACTTCACACTTGATCTTTCTGATACCGCCCTTGAGCCGGGCGATGAAGTTATGGTTATCGGTCTCTGGGACAAAGACAATAACGGCGGATTCCCGAAACCGACAGCAGGTGACCTCCTGGGATTTTACCACACCCCGAACCTCTCAAATTTTTCCATGACCGTTACCCTCGAAGAGGGAATAAATACTATTGTACCGGGAGATTCCCGCAGTTTTTCCATTAACCGGCCTCTCTACGATTTTGACGCATCTGTTGCCGGTTCTGTTACCGGTACCGGTTCAGGCCAGCTGCTTCTCATCGCCTATACGGGTGAAATAACATCCATGAATGCGGGAGATCTTGATGTAAACCGAATCATCGGCTACCATGAAATGAACCGCAGTGACGAGGATACTCCCTACAGCCTTGACATTATGCCCCTCGGCTTTGATCTGCCTATTGCCGATGTCTACTGTATTGCACTCCTTGATGTCAATGGCAATAGTGTCCCCGACGGTGGCGATCGCATGGGCTTTCACGCTGACAGTGATGGTATACCACAAAGAATAAATGTGACCGAGGGTGTCACTACCGACATAGACATTGCCCTTACCATGGACATCCCTGAACCTTCAGGATCCTCCATTACCCTTACAGGAAATCTCCAGGCCCCCGAAGGTTATAGTTCCACATCAGCGCCTCTCTATGTGATGATCACCAATGCCTCCGATCCTTCTCAAATTCTTGATGATCCGGCTGGCGGCATTACTGCCTTCCAAAAACTTGACCCCGGGTCTACTGATTTCAGTATTGATCTTTCTTCCACCGGTCTTAATGCGGGAGATGATATTATGGTCATCGCCCTCTGGGACAAAGACAATGACGGAGGCTTCCCGAAACCAACCACCGGAGACATTATCGGTTTTTATCATACTTCATCACTGGATGATTACCACATGGAAGTAACCCTCACCGAAGGGAACAACACGGTCATTGAATCCGGCAACTGGGTTTTCCCTGTTAACAGAACACTCTATGACTACGAAGCTGAAATCACCGGTACTATTGACAGCGAAGAAGCCGGTACAGTTATTCTTTTTGCCTACACCGGTGAAATATCATCATTTGATGTAGGACTCCTTGAAGCTGATAATGTCATAGCTTACTCCTCAATTGATAAGGAATCCGGTCCCCAGGCATATACACTTCCCATTATGGCAATGGGCCATAATGTTCCCATTGAAAATGTATATATCATGGCACTTCTTGATGTCAACGGCAACGGTCAGCCCGATGGCGGGGACAGCCTCGGATTTTATACCGGTGGCGGAGACGTTCCAATACCCCTTGTTATCAATGAAGGTACAACGTCCTCTATTGATATTAATTTTTCAATGGCTATCGATACCCCTTCAGGATACAGCATTTCCATAGACGGTTATGTGACGCCCCCCGATGGATATAACGCCGAATCGCCTCCCCTCTACATCATGGTTGCAGATTCAGAAAGTCCCGAGGCTCTACTTGAAGATCCTGTATCGAGTATTCGATCATTTCAAAAACTTACTCCCGGGGCCAGCAGCTTGATCTTTCATCAACAAACCTGGTCCCCGGTGATGAAATTATGGTCATAGCACTCTGGGACAAAGACAGTACCGGAGGGTTTCCGGATCCTACTCCTGGAGATATAATCGGTTTCTATCATTCAAAAAGTCTCGAAAATTACAGCATGACTGTTACTCTTGCAGAAGGAGCCAATACGGTTATACCAGATGATGATAATGCCTTTGGTGTTGATAGAACCATGTACGACTATGAAGCTTCTATTACAGGTAGTTTAACCGATGATGAAGAATCAGCGGTTATCCTGATAGCCTATACGGGAGAACTGGCGTCCCTTGATCCTGCTGATCTTAATATAGATAATGTAATAGCATACCACACAGTAGAAAAAAGTTTCGGCCCCCAGGCCTACACTCTCGATATTATACCCCTCTCTTTTGATGTGCCGATTTCTGATGTTTATATTATTGCTCTCTATGACCGAAATGGCAACGGCCTCCCCGATGCAGGTGACGGCATGGGATATTACAGCAGCACAGCTAACGGCATTCCAGATTCCCTGGTCATCAATGAGGGAGAACAAACCAACATAGACCTTTCCCTTTCCAGGGACATCGACACGCCGTCAGGTTTCACCATTACACTTTCAGGAAACGTTGACGCACCGGCAGGCTACAGTGCCGCTTCATCTCCCATGTATATCATGGTTGCCTCAGGTGATGATCCTGCCGCATTATTGAGTAATCCCGCGTCATCAATTCACGGCTTTAAAAAACTTGATCCTGGCGCAACGGACTTTGAACTTGATTTATCATCAACCAGCCTTATCCCCGGCAGCGAAGTAATGGTTATAGCACTCTGGGATAAAGATAACAGCGGCGGGTTCCCTGAACCGACTGCCGGTGATATGGTGGGCTTTTATCATACAACCAGCATTGATTCTTTCGAAATGTCCCTTACCCTTGCCGAAGGAAATAATAATGTTTCCTCCGACGGATCATGGCTTTTCTCCGCCAATCATCTCCTCTATGAGCATGATGCCTCAGTAACCGGTACCATTTCCGGGACCGGTTCAGGAGATGTTCTGCTGGTTGCCTATCCGGAAGAACTTACTTCCATGAATGTTTCTGATATTGATGTAGAAAAAATTCTTGGCTATACTACTATCAGTAAGGGAGCAGGGGATACGTCCTACTCCCTCGATATTCTTCCTTTTGATTATAATGTTCCTGTTGAAGGGCTCTACGTTATGGCCCTCCTTGATGTAAACGGCAACGGCATTCCCGATGGCGGCGATACAATGGGCTACTATAGCAGCAATGCCAATGGCATTCCGACCAGGATAACCGTTAACAACGGGGTGACTCCCAATATTGACATTAACCTTACCATGGACATACCGACCCCTTCTGGATATACCATGTCTATCGAAGGTGACTTCGACCGACCCGATGGTTACGATGTCGAGTCCGCCCCTATGTATATAATGGTGGCAAAGACTGCGGATCCCATGGAACTCTTTTCAAATCCCCTTAATGTTATCAAAGCTTTTACTAAACTCGATCCGGGAAGTACTGACTTTACCATAGACCTTTCTTCTACTGATCTTGTTCCCGGTGATGAAGTTATGGTCATTGGTCTCTGGGATCTTGACAATGATGGCGGATTCCCGGATCCCACACCCGGGCCTTCTCATACCCCGGGCGATAAGGTGGGATTTTTCCAAAACAGCAACACAACCGCTTTCCAGTTTGGCATCATCCTTTCCGATGCTGCGCCGAACCAGGCATTTCATCAATCAACGGGAGACTGGAAATTCCAGATCAATCGTGATCTCTATGACTATGCTACTGAACTGCAGTTCAAAATCGACATCACCAACGGTCCCGATGGCGTTGCTGCCGGTGATAATTTTATCATCATCGCAGTTCATGAGGATGGAGCTGATACTTCCGGAATAACTGACGTCAACTATGTACTCGGCATGGAAATAATGCCCTATGTGGCTGATCCCGATCACCTCTATACACTACCTATTTTTACGGCTCTCTATGACGGTATAGCTGATACTTCACAGATGAACATCAATATCTATGCCCTCTATGATGCCGATGGCGATGGCGCACCTTCTACAGGAGACAACATATATACTTATTACGGAAAAATTCCTATTTTAAATATTTATTATCCCAAAACATTCAACCTGGTCAGTGACATGTTGAATATTATCAGTAATCCCGATCATTTGATTTATATTGAAATGGATTATTAATAATAACCGCTGCATAATAAAATTACATCAGACAACTAAAGGAGCTTTAAAGTACATGAATAAATTTTTGAATTACGTTATCCGTTACCCCCTGCCTGTACTTGCGATCATAACTCTTATCACTATACTTCTGGGGACGGGTATTTTTAAACTTGAATTCGAAAACTCCCTCGAAGTCATGATGCCGAAACGTGATGCCGAATATGTAACCAATGAAGAAACAAAAAAAGTTTTCGGTAACACAGGAAACTTTCTTATTTTCAGCCTGACCAGCGACAAAATCCTCGCACATGAATTTTTATCAGACCTTAATCATTTCCACCAGGACATTGAAGAATATATTACATGGGACGAAGAAAAAGAAGTTAACCGTATCAAACGACTTGACCAGATCCTTGCAAAAACTATTCCACCGGCAGACTTGGTCAATACTTTCACGGATGATCCTGTTTTCCAGAGAAGCATTCAAAGAAAATTAAAGGATTGGGAGAGGAAGTCAGGGCCCCTCACTTCGGCAGAAAAAGAAAGACTAAAGGATGCACTCACATTTTCGAACAATCTTAAAAAGAAAGAACTGGTAGACCTGATAGTATCCCCCCTGACCGCTGAGGATGTTCGAGGAGAAAATGACACCCTCCTTACCTACAGCCTCATTGAAAAAGATGAAAATGATAACCGTAAAATTCCTACAACCAAAGAAGAGCTTTCTCTTTTCAAAAAAAGACTTCTTAACAATCCTGCCTATGAAAAGGGAATCTATGCACGGGATAAAAAAACAGGAAAAATAACTGACTTTGCAATGATTCTTCGTCTCACCAGTGATGAGCTTGACTATGATATTCCCGATGAAATGCAGGCAATCGGCAACAGCTATCCGCGGCTAAAAGCAGTGATCCAGGGTATTCCCTATATTAATACAACCATGAATCATTATATGCAGAATGACCTGAAGACCTTTCTTCCTCTTGTAATAATTGCTATTGTTATTATCTTTTTCCTTAACTTCCGTTCAATTCGCGGCGTACTTCTTCCTTTTCTTACAATGAATATAGCAGACATCTGGATTATGGGACTTATGGGACACCTGGGGTTTAAACTTACCATTATGGGAGTTTGTCTTCCCCCCCTTATTCTTGCCGTTGGAAGTTCCTATTCAATTCATATTCTTAACCAGTATTATATGGACCTCGATCTGATTCACGATTCTTCTGCCGATCTCGGTCTAAAAAAATCAATGATCCATATTTCTTTGACGGTAATCCTTGCAGGGCTTACAACATTTGTCGGTTTTTTTATGCTGATAACCAATGAAGTCAGCGCGATCAGGGAGTGGGGTGTTTTCCAGGCCATCGGCGTTCTCTTTGCGGTTCTCCTGTCGGTTACCCTTATTCCTGCTTTTCTTTCCCTCATGGCTTCTTCTGATTCGGAAGAAAAAAGTACTCTCCAAACAAACAGAACCACGCTGGTGAGTCGTCTCGTTGACAAGCTCATTGACTACTTTGTTCTACTTTCGACAAAACATTATAAAGCAATTCTGGTTATCACAGCGATTGTAATTGCTTTTTCTATTGCAGGCCTCTTTAAAATAAAGGCTGAGACCTCGGTTCACGCTTACTTTAAACCTGGTGACCCGGTTCTTACCAGCTCATGGTATATTGGTCAAAAATTCGGCGGCTATTCCGGGCTTAATATCATCATAGACTCGGGGAAAGAAAAAGGTGTTCTTGAACCAGAGTTCCTCAGGTTCACTGAAAAGTTGAGAACATTCCTCGAGGCACCTGAAAACAGTCATATACATATAGGGAGGACCGAAGGATTTTCAGACTTCATAAAGACGATGCACATGGCCATGAATAAGGGAGACCGTAAATTTTATGCCATACCTGACAAAAAAATAGACATCGAAAGCTATATCGAAATTTTCTCCGGTGAAGATGAAAACGATGACGGGCGACTTGATGTTTTTGAACCTTATGTTGACTATGATTTCAAAACTGCTAACATTTTTGCGAGAATTCATGAACCAGCGGATGAATACCTTAGCACCTCTCACATGGTAAAAATAATTAATCATATTGAAACATATATGAAAGAAAATATTCCACCCGGTTATACATTTAAAACCTCAGGCGAACCAAAAATTATGGTTCGGTTGATGCATTACATTGTCAAGGGTCAGATGATGTCTCTTTTCTTCAGCCTTATTGTTGTTGCTCTGGTTGTCTTCCTTTTATTTAAAAATATCTATGCCGGCCTTACAGCTTTAATTCCCATCACCGTGGCGGTTCTATTTAATTTTGGTATCATGGGATGGTTTGGAATTCGTCTCGATGTAGCGACAGCAATTATCGCGTCGGTAACCATAGGCATCGGCATAGACGATACAATACACTTTCTTAATACCTACCGTCATTTTCGTACCCTTGGATACAATATGAACGACACTATTGCAAAAACCCTTGCTATATCAGGAAGGGCGATTGTCTATACTTCCCTTGCTCTTATCTTTGGTTTTCTGATACTCACTGTTTCTAATTTTAAACCAATTATTCTTTTTAGTTTCCTTACAGCTGTAACGATGGTAGCAACAACTATTGGAGCACTGCTGGTTCTACCTGCTGTTATTAAAGCCGCTGATTTGAATCTCCAGGAACAGGCTGCTGATTCTCGAGCATGGAAGTATTTTGATATTGGTCGGCTCTTCCGATTTCAGGAGAATGAAGAATAAACTGATTTTTACTGAGGACATATTCTACTGGTATATTTAAAAAAATATACCGGTAGAACTATTTTATGGAAAAGACAGAGATTCTTTTCAAGTATTAATATTTTTATTCCAGGGTTGTTTTTTCCCATTTTGCATTTAATTTATCTTTGAGATCATTAAATTCTTTCTCATTATTTATCCCAAACCGTTCCAGCACACCATCATCACAATAATAATAATAATACCGACGGTCGCTTACACCAACCATCATGTTTGCCAGATAAACGACTTCCACAAGGCTCCGATGCTCCTCCGATGAGCTGAGCGGAGCATGATGATATCGAATTGCTTCAACAAGGTATTCTGGAAAATTCCATTCCTTTGAAATAAGTTCACCAATTTCCGAATGGCTTATGCCAATGGATATTTCTTCCATTACAGTTGAAGTTCTCATTTTTCTGTTTTTCACTGTTTCTGCTATTTGTTCTACCAGTTCGATGCGGGTTGCCAGTAATACAATTTTCCCAAGATCATGAAGCAGCCCTGCCATAAAAGCTTTTTCTGATAGTCGCTGTTTTTTAAGGATAGATGCGATATGTCTGGCATAGAAGGCTGTTCGGTTACAATGGTTCCATATTTCTTCAAAATTAGCATATCTTTTATCAAGAATTCGTCGTGCGTTGCTTGCCATCAATATTGCATTAACATTTTTTAAGCCGATGGTTTTTACTGCTTCAAAAACTGAATCTATTCTCTTACCTGCAACAAATCCAGCTGAATTCGATAATTTAATTACATCAGAAGCGAGAGCAGGGTCCGTTTCAATTTTTCCTGAAATCATTTCGATACTGGCTTCATGATCATTACAAAGACTCATCAATTCCATAATATTTTCGGGAAAGGTGGGGATACCTTCTACATCATCTACAATTTCTTTTCTGATACTGTTTGTCAGGGTTGAAGGTCGTAATTCCCCCGGAATTCTTAACAGTGTCTGGGTAATTCTCCCATTACTCCCGAGCTTAAATAAATCAGGATCTATCCCCATATTCTTTAAAAATAAAATGGTCAGTACAATTCCCAGACCAGCCCCTTCACTATCATCCTGTATTTCCTCATAGGCCTCAGAAAAATCATTATATTTTTTCGCCTGTTTAATCCTATGATTAATCCTTGCAAGTTCCTCGGGCAGAATAGGAGAATTATTAACTATCTTTACATCAAGATCCTTCCCTGCCAGGGTAAAATTCATTTTAATATAATAATCACTATTATTTAAGTCGTCTTCAATTACTTCAAATTCACCTATAATTTCGTTTTTAAAACGATCCATCCCCTTTTCATACTCGTCAGGTTTTCTTATATCCAGGCTGTTCTTATAAAAAAATACTCTCTTGGCATTTGCCTTCATCGCATTAACAACTACTTCGCGGAGAATAGTAACTATTGAGTTTAAAAGAAAAATATGATCCATTTTTCCCAGGTGTTTTGCCATAATACTGTTTATCAACATCAAACTTTTCGGATCCAAAAACTTAAAAGATAAAGAAACATCCTCACCCTGTTCTATTTTTTCAGATATCTCTTTTCGGAATGCCTTATCCATATCCTCTCCTGAAGCAATTGCAAAAATGATTATAATTATGCTGAAGTAATGTCAATATTGTACCAGGTTTATTAAAGCCTGCTCTACTCTTTTATTATGAACATACAAATGGAATACCGTCAAGCTCAATTACGGAGAGAATTCTACTCTGGCAAAAATTAATCCTGCACAGGCAGAAAAGGAGAGAGATCAACTAATTGCAGATCAGAAGCATATTGAGATACTTTTTCAGAGTATCTGCCTTCCTTAAGAAAGAGTGAAAATATAGTATTGTAATTTTCTTCAGAAAGACAACCGCATAAAAATAATATTTTAGGCACAAGAAGTGCATTGATAAAGGGAATATTTTGATTTTTGCACCATTGAGCCCCCCTTTTATCATCCAGAATTATAAAATCACCTGATTTTTTATAATATAGAGCTATGCACTCAGCTTCTCCGGCCCCCAGGCCATGAGGGAGTTTTTCGATATACTGCGTCCCAGATCGCTCTGGATATTCAATTAAGAAATTTTTATGGTTGCAGCATGCGAGAAAGTACTCTGCACCGGGATAAGTTGGATTTCTGGTTAGTTCAGTTATTACTGCGGGGGGGCATAGTGTCTTGTAATGGTCCAACAGTTCTCCAAAAATTCCTCCTTTATAAAGAAGAATTGCTGAAGAACTGTCAATGATACATGTTTTTATCAAATGCGAGAATCTCCATTGCTGCGGAAGCTACATCAATTAATGATAAGATCTGAATACTGCTGACAACTTCCCTAAAATAACCACATCATCGGCTATAATTGTATTATAAGCTTCATTTGCCGGAATAAGGTGTACTTTATCATCCTTTAGCTTAAAGGTTTTCAAAGTTGCTTCTTCATCTATCATCGCAGCTATAATTTCACCCTGTGAAGCGGTATTCTGCTTTCGAATAATAGCGATATCACCATCGAAAATACCCTCATCAATCATTGAATCTCCCTGTACATGAAGGCCGAAAAGCTCACCTGATCCAACCATACTTTTTGGAAAACTCAGGTATTCTTCAATGTTTTCATTAGCCAGTATCGGGCTGCCTGCGGCAATTCTTCCCACGACAGGAACATTCACTGCATCGGTGGGAATGACATCATCAGGCTGGAGAACCACGATAGCCCTTGATTTATTTTGTTCGGTTTTGATAAAACCTTTTTTCTCAATAGCCTTAATATGATCATAGGCGCCCTTTACAGTAATTCCAAACTTTTCTCCAATTTCACGAACAGTTGGAGGAAAGCCTGAATCGCGTATAGATCCTTTTATAAATTCAAAAATTGCATCCTGTTTATCAGTCAGCTTTTTCTTTTCCATAGGGCCCCCTTTTTGGTCTAAACATAATATAAGCAAACATCGGTTTATGTGTCAACAAAAAATTTATTACTTGATTATTTTATCGATCAGTTCAACGATACACTGACATGATACTCAAATAATCGGAAAAACGAATTACTTATCTATTAAAATTACACTTCCTCCATGAACCTTCAACACTGTTATAGATTACTTAAAATACCTGAAACTGCTGCCGATGCTTCAGTAACATCCGCATATCGCCGTCTGGCACGTGAGCTTCATCCCGATAAAAACCAGGACCGTGTTGAATGGGCAACAGCAGCAATGAGCAAACTCAACCAGGCCTATGACGTTATTTTAAGTCATCGTTTTAAAACCAGGCAACCTGAAGAGAAATCAACTGGAAAGCCTGCAGCCGACGAAAAAAACAGAAAAAAAACAGAAAAACCGATTAATCGGGAAGAAGTCGTCCACCCTGAGCAGGAAATACTCAAAGAAAACCTTATCAGATCCTTTATACAAAAACGGGAATACGCAAAAGATGCCCTTTATCGTTTTTTTCAGTACAACCTCTATAATCTTGCACGCCGAGAGTCTCCAGCAAACCAGAGCATCTACAACCGGATGGTTTTTGATCTCCGCAAATCGTACCACGGCATAAAAAAACTTTCATCCCGCACAAAAGATAGAGAACTGCTGGAGCATTTTTCAGTATTCATGGAAATGATATTTAATTTTTACCGGGCCTCTGAATGCCTCAATGTAATAGACAGCTATAAAAGTCAATATGAGGTGGAAGCGTATCGTTCATATCATAACGGCGACATGGCCCTCCATATGGCTGAAAAAGAACTCTTCTATGAACGGCACAATCGTGGTTTCTTTAAACGTGATATTGTCATATCCTCTCTTGTCGAAGCTAACCAGTATCTTCAGGGTACGGTCAAATATTTCCCCCAGTCTTCATGGCGCGTTGAAGCTGAAATAAAGTATGCCTTCACCCGTGCCCTGATTGAGTATGTTTCCCTCTTTTTTGCCGAAGAATAGATAACCGGGTTCTTTTTTCCCATTCTAATGCCGATAATACAGTAAGGCAGTTATAAAGTATTATGAAAAAATTAACCGCAATTATCATACTAGTCTTCCTGACAGTAATACAGCTTTCCGCTGAAGATTACCAGTACCAGTATTTTAACCAGAAAAAAGAATACGTTCCCTTTTCTGACTATATACCGAGATCACGGATACATTACAAAACTGTTCCCCACTATGTAGAAGACTTTTATCTTCTCTACTGCATGAACCAGTATTATAATGAAAATTCCCTGCGGAGAAATATTGCCAGGATGGAGCAGGCCCTTCAGTGTAAATTCCGCCATCCCAGCAATGCATTGATTAAGATTGAAAGCGATAAGGAATACCTTAAGTACCGGCGTCTTCTTTTTATGCATATCAATCTTCTTATTATGCGAAACTATATGAAAATTGCCACCAGGTACGATAAGCAAAAAATATATTTTTACAATCTTGAATTTTCAAAGGAAATCAGAGATTCCCTTGATACAGCGGAAAAGCATTACAGGAAAGCTCTCCCTTATTGGAAAAAGGCGAAAAAACTTGCAGCCGATGCAAGCCGAATAAAAATTACCACTGACTTTGGAAAAATGGAAACCGAAAGATACAAAATTATTCACCAAGAACTCGATTATAACCGCATTATTAGAACTCATTTAAAAAAATTGAATAAAAAAAAGAAGCGCCTCGACCGCTATATCGCTGCTAACCCTTAATAAACCTGGCAGTCCCCCGACCCGATTCAAATTGAATAATAGGCTTGCTTTTTTTTTATTTCTATACTGAAATATTATATTGTGAAAGGAAGTTAAATTTTTATGGCAACCGAAAACCTGATATTAAAAACCCTGTGCGTCAGAAGATCGCGGCGAAGATTCAAGGATAAAGAAATATCCCTTGAAAGCGTTGATACTATACTTGAAGCAGCACGGTGGGCACCTTCAGGTTTAAACAACCAGCCATGGCGTTTCATCGTCATCAAAGAAAAAGATACTCGCTTTCAGCTGGCTCAGCTTACAAAATATTCACGCATAGTGCAAACCTGCAATACATGCATACTGGTTTTCTATCACACCCCTTCGGGATACAACCGGGATAAAGACATTATGAGCATCGGTGCCTCGATACAGAATATTCTCCTCGCCTCAGAAAGCATGGGAATTGGGGCTGTATGGCTGGGAGAAATTCTTAACCGCAAGGACGACGTGAATAGAATTTTAGAAGTTGCTGATGAAAATGAACTAATGGCCGTAATTGCCATGGGGTACTCAGATGAAAACCCTGAAAAAGGAAGAAAAGAACTAAAAGAGCTGATAATTGAAAAATAAATTTCCCGGAAAAAATATATGAAAAAAACAGTTCTCCTTCTATTGATTTTCCTACCCCTACTGTTAAATTCCCGTGACTTGAAGATTGGCATTTCAGGCCTGAGTACAATTCACGCAGGAAACAATAATTACCATATAACAACTACGATAATACTTGATAAAAACTTGAACCAGATACTCGATGAAAAAACAGTAAAAATCCCCATTGAGCGATACATTTTCAAAGGAAGTATTTCAGAAAATATCGTAAAGGAAGACGACTTTCTCTATTCACAATTTTCCCTTGATCTTGACAATAGCGGATCATTCGGTACAGCTTTCCCCGTTACCTACAGAAGAGGCCGGTTATACATAAACAATCGTCCCTTTTCGCCCTATTTATCAAAAAGAACCTTTGAAAATTTTTCTATCTTCGAGAATGCATTCCTCATCCAGAAAATAACTAAAAAGGGTATTCCCCTGGTTTTATATGAAGAAAATATACATGCCAGAACAATCACTGTAGGAGCAGGTTCAAAAAAATACCCCTTAACTATTGAGAACTTTGACAATCCATCACTTCAAATAATCGTTGCCGCACCAGTAGAGAATATCAGGAAAAATCCTCCCTTCAGAATTGAGGGTAAAAAGAATTTCATAACCTTCACCAATGAAAAGTTATTTGAAGAACAGGCAGATTCATGGGCTGCCCTGGTATGGACAATTATCCCACTACGGAAAAATGGTAAATTGCAGAAAAAAATTACTGTTACATCAACTATCAGGGATATAAAGCCGCCCTTTATGGTAATAGCTTCGATTAATCTTGCGGTATCAGGAGAGACACGCCTTCGGTCACGGAATAAAATTTTCAGAGTAATCAGCAAATCTATACATTAAAAAGAAATTTAACAATATCGCCGTCTTTAATTTCGTACCCCTTTCCCTCGCTTCGTAGCAATCCTTTTTCTCTGACACCCTTTTCTGATCCGCAGTCAAATAGATCACTGCTGCTCATAACCTCGGCGCGTATAAAACCACGCTCAAAATCAGTATGGATGACCCCGGCTCCCGCGGGGGCCTTGGTTCCCTTCTGTATTGTCCAGGCCTGAAGGTCTGTTGCCGATGAATAGAACGATATCAGGCCCAATAAAAGATACCCTGCCTTAAGTATCCGGTCAAGTCCGGATTCCTTGAGGCTTAGAACTTCCAGGTATTCGGCCTTCTCATCTCCGGTAAGTTTTGATATTTCTTCTTCAATTTTTCCGCTTATTAAAACGATTTCTTCATTTCTTGATTCTGCATACTGACGGACTTTCCCGATTTCATCTTCCTTTACTTCCCCTTCATCAATATTTATACAATACAGTACCGGTTTACCGGTTATAACATCAAATTCTTCAAGAACTCCTTTCATTTCCTCATCAAGCTTAAGATTTTTAATCATCATACCGTCATTGAGCTGTGAAATAATTGAATCGAGTAAAATACATTTGCTTTCCGCTTCTTTAATGCCGCTTCGCTTCTGTTTTTCAATCTTCTCTTTACCCCTATGAAGCACTTCGAGATCAGCGAGAATCAATTCTGTATTTATTATTTCAATATCTCTGACAGGATCAGGATCTCCGGTTACATGAACGACATCCCCGTCGGAAAAACAGCGAACCACATGAATAAGGGCATCCACCTGCCGTATGTGGCCAAGAAACTGATTCCCCAGGCCTTCGCCCTTTGATGCCCCGGCGACAAGGCCGGCAACATCGATTATTTCCATTTTGGTTGGTATTGGATTATCTTTCTGCAGAATTTCAGCTATTTTTTCAAGACGCCTGTCTGGTACCGCAACAATACTTTTATTCGGTTCAATAGTACAAAATGGATAGTTGGCCATCTGTGCCCCGGCCCCGGAAAGAGCATTAAAAATAGTCGACTTTCCAACATTTGGTAAACCGATAATACCACAATTAATTCCCATTGAATAAACTCTCCTGCGAAATGCATCTATCAAGAATAATATTACATTGACATACTCATAATTTTACGGATAGATGTCAAATAACTATAAACCTGAATAAATTCATTTATTATGAAAACAGACACCATACATTTTGCCTGTAATTTTCTTTTTTACCTTTATGCAGTCATATCCTTTCTTGTACTGCTCTTTAATAAAAACAGAATTGCCAGAATAATTATAATCTGTATCGTTCCCGCACTGGTAATGATAGTACCAACATATTTTCAACAAGTCACCACGAATGAGCCGTTTTTCTTATCTATTTTTATAATAGCCAGTATACTGGCTATACCCTTCACCTACTCACTCATGATAGGACTTAATTATAATATTAATGATGAAATTAAATATTTTTATCTCTATACAGGGCTGATTTTAACAATACCTTTTGTAGTAATTTTTGATCAACTGAGAGTTCCCATTCTTACCTGGTACCTGCTTTTTTACTGTATTTTTCTTTTTATTACCCAAAATAAAATAAAAAGGACAACATCAAGACGGGTGCTGCAAACCTTTACATTTGTTGCAGCCATTAATTTTTTACTCATAATCAACAGCGGAAGCCCCTGGCATCTATTTGTTTCCATCCCGGTTTTTCTTCCCTTTTCCTTTGCATTTTTTATAAAGGAATACAGTGATAAGCTCATTCACCTTGTAAAACAGATGGCCAACACAAACGAATCTAATAAAAAATTATCCCACAAAATCGCCCGTCTAAAACAGAGCAATGAGCAGTGCAGAAGAATTATTGCGGAAAAAGATACTGAATTATATCAGCTTTCCCGTCATGCCAGCCTTGCTGAAGTTACAACCGGGATTGCTCATGAACTTGCTCAACCATTGACCGGCATAAAGGGAATTGCTCAGAACATGGTAGATGACCTCAATTACGACGATTTCGATAAACTTCAGGCCCTCTCAGAACTACAGAAGATATCATCTCTCGTTGATAAATCATCATCAATTATTGATCATATTCGCAATTTTTCCAAAAAAAGCAATTTTTCAATGAAACTGCTCGATATCAATACAGCGATTCTTGAGGCAATAGACCTGGTAAATCACCAGCTGCGTAAAAATAATATTGAACTTATATGCAACCTTGATCATGATCTTCCTTTTATTCACGGTGACACGATATCAATAGAGCAGCTAATTGTGAACCTGATACTCAATGCTAAAGACGCGGTAATTGAGAAAACAACTTACAGAGATGAGGTAGATGGCATTATTACAATAAATACCACAGAAGAAGAAAATGAGATTATTCTGGTTATCAGTGATAATGGTGTCGGTATTCCAAAGGATATAATTCCTAAAATCTGGTCTCCCTTC
>Ga0209692_10000472_pt1:50000-94031 | contig 94031 bp, 77 predicted proteins | sample tdDd472_FD_187129 | JGI IMG/M metagenome (GOLD analysis project Ga0209692, IMG submission 187129) | Marine sediment microbial communities from the Atlantic coast under amendment with organic carbon and nitrate - tdDd47.2 (SPAdes)... | ecosystem: Environmental > Aquatic > Marine >...
ATATAACTGTTCGCCCTGTTAAGACTCGCTTTCGCTGCGGCTCCATGATTACGATCATTTAACCTTGCTATAAAGAGTAACTCGCCGGCTCATTCTACAAAAGGCACGCGGTCAGGCATGCAAGCATAGCCCTCCCACACCTTGTAAGCATACGGTTTCAGGTTCTATTTCACTCCCCTCTCGGGGTTCTTTTCACCTTTCCCTCACGGTACTTGTTCACTATCGGTCACTGGTGAGTATTTAGCCTTACGAGATGGTCCTCGCAAATTCACGCAAGATTTCTCGTGTCCCGCGCTACTCAGGATTACAGACCAGGAAGATTCCACCCTTTCGTCTACAGGGCTATCACCTTCTTTGGCTCTCTTTCCAGCGGATTTAACTAGAATGAAATTTTGTAACTTCCCGAGGGTTCCAGAAAACCCTCCATCTGTATCCTATTACCCCGAACTCACAGCGCTTCTGGGCTGTAACGTAAAGTTCGGTTTAGGCTCTTTCCCGTTCGCTCGCCGCTACTTAGGAAATCGTTTTTACTTTCTCTTCCTCGGGGTACTTAGATGTTTCAATTCCCCCGGTTTAGCCTCTACCACCTATGTATTCAGTGGCAGATACTATGGGTTCACCCATAGTCGGTTTTCCGATTCGGTAATCCCCGGATCAAAGGATGTTTGCTCCTTCCCGAGGCTTATCGCAGCTTACCACGACCTTCATCGCCTACCAGTGCCAAGGCATCCACCGTATGCCCTTAATCGCTTGACCATATTATTATACCTACTGTCGCCAATAGATCAATAATACATTTGTTACGCTCGATTAAAAGACTTACAATATTACTATAAAATAAGCATTTTTCTCAGTGAAATTGTTAAACCTTTAAGGTTTATCTTTTAGGCTTAACCGTTTTAAAAGATCAATCACTTCAGTCTTTTCAGAAAATTAATTTCCAGGTAGTCTGAAGTGAATTTGGAGGTGAAGAGATTCGAACTCTCGACCTACTGCGTGCAAGGCAGTTGCTCTCCCAACTGAGCTACACCCCCAAGTCACTATCCATAACTTCTTTTCGTATTGGGCCTGAGTGGAGTCGAACCACCGACCTTACGATTATCAGTCGTACGCTCTAACCAACTGAGCTACAGGCCCTTAATTTGAAGGCCTACCGTGTCAGATATATAATTCCTTCAAAACTGGGTAGTATAAAACAGTAATATTGGATTTCATTCCTTTTAAAGGAGGTGATCCAGCCGCACCTTCCGATACGGCTACCTTGTTACGACTTCACCCCCCTTACCGGCCTCACCTTAGTAACCTTCATCCATAAATGGTTTGATCAGCCACTTCGGGTGCTGCCAACTCGGGTGGTGTGACGGGCGGTGTGTACAAGGCCCGGGAACGTATTCACCGTGGCGTGCTGATCCACGATTACTAGCGATTCCAACTTCACGGAGTCGAGTTGCAGACTCCGATCCGAACTGAGACTGGTTTTTTGAGATTTGCTCCACCTCGCGGCCTTGCATCTCATTGTACCAGCCATTGTAGCACGTGTGTAGCCCTGGACATAAGGGCCGTGATGATTTGACGTCATCCCCACCTTCCTCCGGTTTGTCACCGGCAGTTCCCCTAGAGTGCTCAGCATTACCTGATGGCAACAAGGGGTAAGGGTTGCGCTCGTTGCGGGACTTAACCCAACATCTCACGACACGAGCTGACGACAACCATGCAGCACCTCTATACCTGCCCGAAGGAGAGTGTATCTCTACACCTGTCAGGTACAGTTCAAGCCCAGGTAAGGTTCTTCGCGTATCATCGAATTAAACCACATGCTCCACCGCTTGTGCGGGCCCCCGTCAATTTCTTTGAGTTTAAACCTTGCGGTCGTACTCCCCAGGCGGTATACTTAATGCGTTAGCTGCGGCACTAGTGGACAAGCCACTAACACCTAGTATACAACGTTTACGGCGTGGACTACCGGGGTATCTAATCCCGTTCGCTCCCCACGCTTTCGCACTTCAGCGTCAGTTATAGGCCAGAAAGCCGCCTTCGCCACTGGTATTCCTCCTGATATCTACGCATTTCACCGCTACACCAGGAATTCTGCTTTCCTCTCCCTAACTCAAGAGAACCAGTTTTAGATGCAATTCACGAGTTGAGCCCATGGATTTCACACCTAACTTAATTCCCCGCCTAGATGCCCTTTACGCCCAATAATTCCGAACAACGCTTGCCCCATACGTATTACCGCGGCTGCTGGCACGTAGTTAGCCGGGGCTTTAGGCAGGTACCGTCATCACAAGAAATATTACCTCTTGCTTATTCTTCCCTGCTTACCGGACTTTACAACCCGAAGGCCTTCATCATCCACGCGGCGTCGCTGCGTCAGGCTTTCGCCCATTGCGCAAGATTCTTAACTGCTGCCTCCCGTAGGAGTCTGGGCCGTGTCTCAGTCCCAATGTGGCCGTTCACCCTCTCAGGCCGGCTACCCATCGTTGCCTTGGTGGGCCGTTACCCCGCCAACAAGCTAATGGGCCGCAGACTCATCTTCTGGCGCTAGGCCCGAAGGTCCCCAGCTTTAATGATCTCTACTTAAGTAAAAACCATGTTATTCGGTATTAGCCACCGTTTCCAGTGGTTGTCCCCAACCAAAAGGTAGATTATCCACGTGTTACTCACCCGTTCGCCACTGTCCCCTCAATGCAAGCACTAAGGTTTTCGTACGACTTGCATGTTTAAAACGCGCCGCCAGCGTTCGTTCTGAGCCAGAATCAAACTCTCCGTAATGAATTTTCATATTACAGAAAATTAGTTTCAAAAAATTAAATTAAAAATTGTCTATTACCAACACTACTGTTGATAAAACATACTACCCAGTTTTCAAAGAACTAACCCTTAAATAAGGGACAAAAAAAATCTCCGCCACATTAATCCCTAAAGATCAAAGAAATGTGATTTGGAGATTCTGACACTTTACTCCGCCTCGGCCGTAGCCAAAACGATTAGTAGTTATCAAAAACCCGTTTAGGTTTTTGTCCTGAAGAATGTTTAATTCGTCAGTGTTTAGAACATATATTCAGAGGCCGTTTCGTTGTCAACCTTTTTTCCAATTTTTTTTAAAATTTCTTAAAAACTGAAAAGCGACTCGGAAAAAATCTGGCTTCTGTGCCGAAGCAATAAAAAAGACATTATTTTTTGCTGCCAAGTCTGTCAACCTTAATAATATTGAATAATTAAAAAATTTCAAATTAATCTCAGAAATTCTTCCCTAAAGTTGTTTTTTCTATACTAAAAAGCAAAAGAGGGTCCATAATGCCCTTTTCGAGAACCTCACACACCCTCTTTCGCAATAACTTTATTTCTGTATTACTTTTTTCCTGCTTTAATTCCTGCTATAAAAATACCCGCCAGTTCAACCTTCACAGTTTTCTTTTCAGGAAGCTTGTCAAAAACTGCTTCATCACACAATAAATCCATAACCTGTGCGCCGATCTTCGCCTTCACCAGGGGAACCTTCCTTATCTTGTAAACCTTCGGAATCTGTTCTTTCACTGATTTGGGCATATTGGCATTTGCGACCTTATCCTTCCTTTTCTCAAGAACAAGTATAGGGGTTGTTACCTTATGCTGATTTACCAGCGACTCCTGATCAGTCATTTTTCTTTTAACATTTTTACGCAAAAAGTAGATTCCAACACCTGCACCAGCTGCTACAGCGCCCAGGATTATATAAAGATGCCACCATTCCATAGTAATTCCTCCTTAGATATCAAAAAACAGGTAAGGGATCCGTATGCCCGTCCCTTCATGTCAGGAATAACAAAGATAATCCTGTCATGAACGGCGTCAAGCTAAAAGCAAGGCAATGTGTACATGAAGGATAAACCTCCTTCGGCAAAAAATATTTTTTCATGCTTTTCACATTTAAACGATGCTTGACAAAACCTGAGGTTTTTCCCCAGAATAATTAAAATCATTTTACGGGGTATTATAATGACTAAAAAGCCTGAAATTGTTCTCGTCGGAACCGGCGCCGTAGGTAGTTTTTACACCGGCAAGCTTGCCCAGGCCGGAGCATCGGTCTCCTTTGTCTGCCGGTCTGATTTTGAGGAAGTCCAAAAAAACGGCGTTTTCATTAAAAGCGTGCTGGGAGATTACAGTTTCAGGCCAAAAGAAGTGGTCAGGGCCATTAGCGACTACAGCGGCACCCCTGATTATATTATTGTAGCCACTAAAGTTCTTCCCGAAATCAATGTGCCCTCCCTTATTGCTGAAAAGGTCGACAAAAATACGACAATTGTCCTTCTACAGAATGGAATCAACATAGAACCCCCGATCATGTCCGCATTTCCCGACAATGAAATCATCAGCGGCCTTGCCTTTATCTGCGTAAGCAGAGAATCCTTTGGCTGTATTGACCACCAGGACTACGGCAGACTTGTTCTCGGCACATATCCCACGGGAAAGTCTCCCCGGGCAGAAGAACTGGCTGCTCTTTTCAATAGTGTTGACGTCAAATGTGAAACCAACGAGGACATCATTACCGCACGCTGGAAAAAGCTGGTCTGGAACGCCCCCTTCAACCCAATGTCTGTTCTGGCGGGAGGGGCCACCACCCGGGAGATGATGAACTCCCCGGAGACCCTTAAACTGGTTCAAAATGTTATGAAGGAAGTTTTAGCCCTTGCTGAAAAGACCGGCAACCCGATTGACAGCACATTTATCGATGCCATGATAGAAGATACCTCAAAAATGACCCCCTATAAAACCAGCATGCTCCTTGACTACGAGGGGAAACGGGCCATGGAAGTTGAGGCGATACTTGGCAATGCTGTTCGCCTTGCCGCTGAGAAGAAGCTCCCTGTACCGCATCTGGAGAGCCTCTACGGCCTTCTGACCCTCATCGACAGGAAGAACATCGAGAACATCGCCGACTAGCCCTTATTACTGAAGGCGTCGTTTAAACCGTGCCCGTAGAATCAAACCAGTCAAATTCAATAAAAAGACCAGGGCGATCAGGACGATTGCAGTCCCGTACTGCAGGTGCCGTGTCTCAGCTATATGAGTTCCCGCTGTCGCCATCACGTATATATGATAAGGAAGGGCCATTATTTCATCAAAAACAGAAGTTGCCAGATCAGGAGTATAAAAAGCCGCAGCGGTAAACATAATTGGAGCCGTCTCACCGGCAGCGCGACCGAGAGAAAGCATTATCCCCGTCAAAATACCCGGGAGGGCGTTGGGCAGTACAATGCGGTATATCGTCTGCCACTTTGTAGCCCCCAGTGAAAGAGAGGCCTCCCGATAGGTCCCAGGAACAACCTGAAGGGCCTCTTCGGTAGACCTGATGATTACCGGCAGGTTCATAACACCCAGGGTGAGGGAACCTGCCAATATGGAAGTTCCGAAATCAAAAAAGACTACAAAAAGACTGAGGCCAAACAGCCCAAAAACAACCGAAGGAACCCCGGCAAGATTATTTATACCGAGGCGGATAACCTTGATTATTCGCGGCGAGTTGGCATATTCTGTCAGGTATACAGCGGTTATAATACCCACAGGTATTGAGACTACAGAAGCCCCTACCATCAGGTAGAATGTACCGACCAGGGCAGGGAAAATACCCCCTTCAGTCATTTCATTGCGGGGTCCCTCCGTCAGAAACTCCCATGACAGGGCGGATACTCCACTTTTTATTATATATCCCAGCATAAACAAAAGGAATACAATTACCGACAGGGAAAGAATTCTGAGTATTAGAAAAACTACCTGTTCTATGATGTCTGCTTTTTTCTTCATTTACTTCCTCAAATACTTCCTCAGGAAATTTCAAGTATACGCATCAACTTTCTTTAAAACTGTACTTGTTAGACAGGTAATCGGCGATGATATTGAAAACGAATGTAATAATGAAAAGTACTATTCCGATAGCAAAAAGGGCATAGTAATGAGTACCTCCCACTTCAGCCTCAGCCATTTCAGCAGCGATATTGGACGTAAGGGGTCGCACCGGGTCAAAGAATGAACCTGGTATAATTGTGGCCCCCCCTGCAACCATCAATACGACCATTGTCTCGCCAATAACCCGTGAGACACCGAGTATAATTGCTGTCCATATTCCTGAAAGGCTCGCGGGCAGTACTATATGAAAAATAGTCTGCCATTTATTCGCACCGAGGGCATAAGATGCTTCTTTCAGTGATCGGGGAACTGATGAAATTGCGTCCTCTGAAATACTTGCAATGGTGGGGATTGCCATAAAGGCGAGCATCATTGAAGCATTCAGCATATTTAAACCTGTATCAACATTGAAATACTTCTGGAAAAAGGGAGCGATAACCACCATACCAAAAAAGCCGATAATAACTGACGGTATTGAGGCGATTAGCTCAATAAGGGGTTTTATTATTTCTCTTACTGAACTGCTGGCCATTTCCGAAAGATATATTGCTATTGCAAGACTCAAAGGAACCGCAAAGAATGATGCAAGAAGGGTCACTGAAACCGAAGCGACAATAAGAGGAAGAATACCAAATCTTGCATTTTCACTAGTCGGGTACCATTCACTTCCCCCCAGAAAATCAGCGACACTAATCGTTTTAAAAATCGGAATTCCTTCTTTAAACAAAAAAAGCATTATCAAAGCAAGAAAAAGAAAACATGTCAGAGCAATTAATAAAAACGACCGTTCGATGATCGCATCAAAAACAATACTTCTCATTCCAGTTGTATTTTTTGATTTTATCGCATTATTTGTTTTATCCATTATTTTCCTTTCAACTCTCACGTTTTACTATAAGAAGATGAATATTCTTTTATAATTCAATAGTAAAAGAGGTGCCTTCCTTCGAGGTACTGGCCGTTATCCTCCAGCCGAGAAGATCAGCTGCATGTTTAACAATGGAAAGGCCAAGACCGGTACCGCCGGTTGCCCTGGAACGGCTTTTATCCACACGGTAAAACCGTTCAAAAATACGATCCAGGGAATCTTCGGGAATACCGATACCCGTATCTTTTATTGTTATAACAGTACTGGTTTTTCCTTTTTCAGCATGTATTGCAACAGTGCCTGATTCCCGGTTATAATTTACTGCATTATCAATTATATTAAAGAACACTTCTTCTGACAGGAATCGGTTACCCTTAATTACTGCATCAAGAACATCAACTTTTTTGTGGATAGCTATATCCCTGCCTGCGGCTTTTGGGCTGAGAAGATCAATACAGGTCTCGATAACTTCCCTCAAATTAATTTTTTCAACAAGAAAATCATTGCTCGTTTCGAGCATGCTTAATTTTAAAATATCATTGATAATTGAATTCTGCCGATCAGCATTATCTATAGCCTTTTGAATAAACTCTGAAGAAAGCTCAGCGTTATGTATATTTTCGCTAATTGTTTCAAGGTATCCCTTCATTATTGTAAGGGGTGTTTTTAACTCATGGGACATGTTGCCTACAAGTTCTGTCTTTATCTGCTCAATTCTTTTCTTTTCTGTTATATCATGCAGAACTACCAGTATACCCTGAAGAGTGTTTCTTTCTTTAATCGGGTTTAGATTTACTTCGCAGAGAGTTCCGGAAATAAATTTTTCCTCAAATTTTGCGGCAACTCCCCTGCCGAGAACATATTCAATTTTTGCATTCAGAGCATGGCTTCTTATTGCCTCAAAGTAAAGACTTCCCTTCATTTCAAAATCAGAGTCGACCATCCGGCTAAAAGCACTGTTGGCAATATGAATACGCTTATTTTCATCAACTACAGCAATTCCGTCACTGATGCTTTCAAGGGTTATTTCCAGCTTATTCTGTTCAAAAACCAGGCTCTCTATTTTATCGACTATAGTATCAGCCATGTTATTCAGGCTACGCTGAAGATAACCAATTTCATCTTCGCTGTAGTTCAAAATCCTTCTGCTGTAATCACCATGAGAAAACTCCCTGGCAAAATTCACGGTTTCATTTATTGGCCTGGTAATTTTTCGGGAAATATAAATTATTATAAAAAAAGCGGTTAACAGAACGAATATTCCGGAAAAAATTATAACTTTTTTTACCGCCGACAGACTTTCTTCGATTTCATAGAGAGGTTTAGCAAGTCTGAGAATTACCGGTCCCGCGGCTTTCGCATAGTAAAGCATATCTGTCTGCAGGGTAGTGCTGTAGCGCACTGAATCGCCGTATTGATTTTTTTGCGAATTTTTAATCTCGACTCTATACCGATGATTATCAAGAGTACTGACTTCATCTATTTCAGAATCCACCAGCACTATCCCCTTCTGATCAATAATGGTAATTCTAAGTTGAATTATTTTGGCAAGTTTACCGACAGAAAGCCTGTTTTTTTTCAATTCTTTCAGGGAAAAAGAACCATATCTTTCTTTAATTACCAGATCAATAAAATCAACCTTCGATTTCATCTCCCGCTTTAAAATTGTCAGCTGAGTCTCTCGCACCAGATTACTAAAAAACAGCAGAAAAAACAACACAAGAAGTACTATTAACAATGTGTATGCTGCAATTATTTTATTACTTATTCTTTTTAACATTATTTTTTAAAACCGTATCCGACGCCAGAAAAAGTCGTAATTACATTTTTATACGCACCGAGTTTTTTCCGCAGGTTCATTATATGCACATCGATTGTTCTATCTACCACATAGACATCCTGCCCCTTGATACTGTCTATTATGTTGTCCCTGCTGAAAATTTTCCCCGGATTTTTAAGAAACAGTTCCAGTATTTCAAATTCAGTTTTTGTCAACTTCACATGCTCGCCGTCCACCTTGAGCTCAAAAAATTCAGGATTCAATTCTATTCCTTTATAAACTAGCAGCCGATCCGTTTCGTTCCTTTTTTTGTCATCACTGAAGCGACGAAGTACAGCTTTAACCCGGGACTTCAATTCTTTAATGCCAAAGGGCTTGGCTAAAAAATCATCTCCACCCAGTTCAAGACCAAGGACCTTATCAAATTCTTCAGTTTTTGCTGATAAAAATATTATTGGAATATGCTCAAGCTCACGGGTTGACCGAACCGCTTTGCAGAACTCGTACCCGTCCATTCCCTCCATCATAATATCAAGAACCATCAAACTGGGAACAGAACCGGACTTCAGCACCTTCAGGGCGTCTTCACCGGAAGAGAAGGTCTCTACTTCATATCCTTCATTTTCAAAATTAATCTTAAGAATATCCTGTATGTCCGTTTCGTCATCGATCACATAAATCAATTTTTTCATATAAAATACCATTCATTTCTGGGATTAAATTTCACTCGGCATGGCGGATATCTACACCCTCTATATAATAAACTGCCCGTTCCCCTATATTAGTAATGTGGTCACCTATTCTTTCAAGGGCCTTTGCCACCATGATCAAACCCAGGCATTGTGACATATTACGTGGATTTTCCGCCATAAAAGAAAAAAGTTCACGATAAACCTGAAGATTCAATTCATCTACTTTCTCGTCCCGTTGAATGATCTCACGAGCCAGTTCTACATTTTTCTCGGTTATAGACCTGAATACATCCTTCAGCATTGAAATTGCAATCTCAGCCATCCGCGGAATGTCTACGAGGGATTTCACAAGCTGTTGTCCATCAAGACGGATAGTTTCCTTGGCGACATTGGTTGCCAGGTCTCCGATACGCTCAAGATCTGTATTTATTTTAAGAATTGCAAGGATAAACCTGAGGTCTCCTGCCGCGGGCTGCCGTGTAACCAGTATTTTTACACATTCATCATCAAGTTCAATTTCAAGATTGTCCATTACTGAGTCGTTTTTTATTATCGTTTCCGCCAGCTTTATATCGGAATTTTTTAAGGCCTCGATTGAGCTTACAATAGCTTCCATGGCGCAGTCTGCCATTTCAAATATTTTTAATTTGATATCTTCCAGTTCCTGCTCAAGATGGGTGGTCATGTATTCCTCCGGATGAATAGATTATATAAAAAACCAGACAATAGAAACAAATATTTATCCAAATTTTCCCGTAATATAATTTTCTGTCATTTCCTGGTTAGGATTAGTAAAAATCTTCTCTGTTGTATCCAGTTCAATCAAACTCCCCAGGTAAAAAAATGCAGTAAAATCACTCACCCGTGCCGCCTGCTGCATATTATGAGTGACTATAATAATAGTAAACTTTTCCTTAAGATCCTGAATGAGTTCCTCTATTTTTTGTGTAGAAACAGGATCCAGCGCTGAAGCCGGCTCGTCCATGAGAATTACCTCTGGTTTTACCGCAATGGTTCTTGCGATGCAGAGACGCTGCTGCTGCCCGCCGCTCAATCCGATAGCTGATTCGTTCAGTCTATCCTTGACTTCATTCCAGAGGGCGGTACTTTTCAATGACTGCTCTACTGTATTTTCAATTTCATATTTATCCCTGATGCCGTTTACCCTAAGACCGTATGCAATATTCTCAAATATTGACTTTGGGAAGGGATTTGATTTTTGAAAAACCATACCAACTCGTCTTCGCAGGGTGGTCACATCATACCTTGAATGATAAATTGATTCCCCATCAAGAAGAATATCCCCCTCAACACCGGTATTCGGGATAATGTCATTCATCCTGTTAATGCAGCGTAAAAATGTCGATTTACCACATCCCGAAGGACCAATCAGGGCGAGAACATTGTTTTCTTCTACTCTCAGGGAAATATCTTTTATCGCCATGTTGGCGCCGTAACTGAAGGTCAGATTATCTGAGACAATTTTTGATTTCATGCTGCATTCCATTTATATCTGCTCGATAAAATATTTGCATCTATCTACAGTAAAGATTTATAAAAATTCTTTCTACAGATAATTTCCTGACTCTCGGTTGGATTTCCATAAAGAACATGTAAATATTTTGTTAAGATTAAACTTTTCATTAAAACCGTGTTTAAAGGGATGAGTAAGGAAGTTAAGACCTCCGGTAAAAAAATTTGCCCAACCCGCTCGAACATCTATATTTACTAATAAGTAACTTAAATTAAAGAAAAACAAATTTAAACAAACATCATATTCGTAAAATCTTTATAAAAAATTCATTACCTTCTCGTATTCTCAGGCTGTAACAAATTACACAGAAAATTTATTTTATTAAACCCAAAGGGAGGTTTTCTCAATGAAAACTAAATTAAGTGCAGCAGTGATTGCTCTTGCAGTTATCTCAGTCGGAGCTTTCACTTCCTGTACCAAAAGCAGTAAGAAAAAAATTGTAATTAAGGGATCAACAACAGTTCTCCCTATTACCCAGAAAGGTGCTGAAGCATACAGCAAGACTAACGAGGTTTCAATTTCAATTGAAGGAAGCGGATCCGGTAATGGCATCAAGGCGATTATCGACGGTTCATGTGATATCGCAAACGCTTCACGAGCCATGAAATCAAAGGAAATCAAAAAGGCAGAAGCAAAAGGTGTCACAGCAAAAGAAATAACCGTAGCCTTTGACATGATTGTACCGGTTGTTCATCCATCAAACACAATCAAAAAGATCACCATGGACGAGTTGAAAGCCATTTATGAAGGCCAGATCAGCAATTGGAAAGAAATCGGCGGAAAGGATGCAAAAATCGTGGTTATTTCACGAGATACCAGTTCCGGAACTTACGAAGTCTGGCATAAATTAGTCATGAAGAAAAAAGATGTTCGTAAAGATGCTCTTCTCCAGGCTTCAAATGGCGCGATTGTCTCCACAGTTTCTGAAAACCCAAAGGCCATTGGCTACATCGGTTTTGGTTACATTAATAAAAGCATCACACCTCTTAATGTAAACAATGTTGTACCTACTCTGGAGAACGGAAAATCAGGAAAATTTGTAATTTCAAGAAAACTTTTCATGTACATCAATGAAGCAACAATTTCAAAAGAGGCAATGGATTTTGTTAATTACCTGGTCGGTCCTGAAGGGCAAAAGATCGTAAAACAAGCAGGATTTATCCCTCTCTAAAATTAAAGTAATGCAATTTAAAAAAATCAGAGAGTAGAGATATTCTCTGATTTTTTTTGGCGATTTAGTGGAATTATATTATATTAATCTGATTTTCATCTCTCATGCAGTAGACGAAAGGATTAAAAAAAATAAACACCACCTTCAAAATAACCATAAAATAGAATAGACTTGACAATTTAATGCCGATTAATACTATAAACAGGAATAGATGTCTTTTTATATATAATTTTTTCTATTCTTTCTCTTAATTACAGGTGCCATAAATACAATGTCAATAAATCCTTTTAAAGATACCAACCTTAATGATCTCCAGAAAGATGCACGATCTTTCTGGCGCGATCACTTTGGTGACCTGGTCAACAGATATAAAGACTGGCGGGAGCGTTTCGTTACCAAGGGTAAAGAAAAAATAACCGTCATGTTCATACCCCATTCCGAGAAAAAAATCATCAATTTTCATATTTCTATTTTTTCTATCTCTATTTTTATTGGAATTATTACAACCACTCTTGCCATTACATCTGTCTTTATTGTAAACCATTCATCGACAATCAAAGAAGTATCAAAGCTGAAAAAATACGGCAGCAACTCAAAGATACAGATTCAGGAATACAAAAAAGAAATAAACCAGCTCTATTCAATTTTCCAGAAATTCAAGCCTGAAATTACCCATCTGTACAAGCTTACTCCCGGAAGCAATATTGATTCACTCTGGGCAAAGGGCGGAGTTCACAATCCCAATCCTTCACTGGATACAGGAGCGGAAGCATCTCCAACCATTGAAGTTCTGAACATACAAGAAATTGAAAAAGAGCTTAAAACTTCAAAAGAACTGCTGCAGAGCATTAAAAAATTCCTGAAATACAGAAAAAAAATCATAGAAAATACACCTTCTATCTGGCCAGCAAAAGGTTTTATCATTTCGCGATACGGTCAGAGAAGTTCTCCCTATACCTTTAAACCTGAATTTCACCAGGGTATTGACATAGAGGCTTTCCCCGGTTCTGAGATCAACGCGACTGCTCCGGGAAAAATCAGCGACATACGATGGGATCCAAACCTCGGCCTGACGGTTTCAGTCAAGCATAAGTATGGCTTTGTTACTTCCTATTCACACTGCCAGCGAGTATCCGTTAAGGTGGGACAGAAGGTCTCTAAAAGTGAAGTTATAGGGTATGTGGGAAGAACCGGAAAAACAACCCGCTACATTTGCTACTACCAGATTCGTATTGGTACAGAGCATGTTGATCCAATTCCCTATCTGAATAGAATATCCCAGTAAACATCTGACATAGAGTATAAAAAAAAGCGGGAAAATATTCCCGCTTTTTTTTATACTCTATGTCAGCCAGGAAGTTAAAATTCATCTTCCCTTCTGCTGGTTGAAAGTAGTTCATCGGGAACTTCTTCGATACGTTCACCTATTTTTATAGACAATCTGTTGCTCACCAGGCCGGGACGGCAGCGGTATTTCTTCCTTCCCCCAATCTTACAAATCATATCATCACTGATCTTGGTTTCCGGCAGCTTGACAACATCACCAAGCGTCAGGCCAAGAACATCCTGAACACTAATTTTTGCCTCTCCTATTTCAGCAACAATAGGAAGAGTAACGGTTTCCAGACGATTCTGAATAATAAGAAGGTTCTCATCAGTTGCACCTTTTCTAATACTTGAATACATATACTGGGCTGAGAGTTTTGAAATAATCGGTTCAATAGAAATGTAAGGGATACAGAGATTGGTCATCCCCTCAACATCACCTACCTTGGTTTCAAGGGTAATAAGAACAACCATGTCATTAGGAGGTACAATCTGTGCAAACTGAGGGTTAGTTTCGATGTTCCCAAGCCTCGGACGCAGGTCAATGACATTTGACCAGGCTTCACGAAGATTCCCGAGAATACGGACTATTATGCCTTCCATAACTGAAAGCTCAATATCCGTCAATTCACGGCTTATTTTAGACGCTTCACCCATACCACCGAAAAGCTTATCAATAATAGTAAACGTGATTGAAGGGTCAATCTCAAGAACAGCAGATCCCTTCAGGGGGTCCATATTTACTACCGCGAGAGTAGTCGGGTTAGGGATGCTTCGAATAAATTCCTCATAGGTCAACTGGTCAACAGAAGCAACATGCACGCTGACCAGGGCCCGAAGCTGAGCAGAGAGTGCGGTGGTTGTGAGACGGGCAAAGGTCTCATGCATCATCTGCAGTGTTCTGATATGATCTTTTGAAAATTTGTCAGGACGCCTGAAATCGTAGATCTTTACTTTTTTCTGCTCTTTCGCAGCAGAATAATCTGTCGCATCCACCTCACCGGTGGATATGGCAGTCAATAGAGCATCAATTTCGTCCTGTGATAATATCTCGGTCATTTCACGCTCCCCTTTAAGACCGTTGCCTCAACAGCATTAATTACCCAGTAATTCTTACGCCTTTCGAGACGATACATGTACCGGAACATTTCATTCTTTCTCGGACCATATCGCTCAACAACCGCATCAACCCTGGCAAATTTTTTATCAGGCTCGAGATCTTCCCGGGTAATATTAAAATTTACTATATAATCATGACGATGTCTCGCCAAAAATCTTCTAAATGATATTAAAATTTCACTTCTTTCTCTGGGGCCCGCCTTGTTATAGGGGCGGACAAAACGATGAAAGGAATAAATATATTCCTGTTCATTCAGATATTTTAACATTTTCTGCCACTGCTTTCTTTTTTCAGCATCCAGGCAGAGAAGTACAATTTCTCCCGGTGTGATTGTAGAATCATCACCACCGATTTCTTTTTTAAAAGTCCCTGAATCTTCAGCTGTGATATGGAAAGAAAGTTCATTCTCACTGTAAAGTATATACCGCTCTGAAAAATTTGGAATAAAATAGCTTTTGACCCGGTAATGGCCTTCCTTCAAATTATAAACTTTCTTGATATTAATATCATGAGTAAAGGTTTCATTTGCGCCAATAGTAATTTTCCGCTTTTTAAGACTTTTAATAACGTCAGCGGTTGTCCTGTTTTCCATTCGGTAGGGGATAATATTTTCAGCTTCCCTTCCCTTCAAGTCAAAAACAATGGGCTGAAAGGTGGTAAAATCAGGGGTTTCAGGTTGACTGTCTTCATATATTTCGAATTCAGCAAGTTTTCCTGATATATTCCGCACAGAGATATGAATAGTAATTTCCTCACTGGAAGAATAATTCTCACGGTCCATTGTCAGGTAGAGTTTCAGCTGCTTTTCATCCTGGTCAGATTCAACCGGGCCTGCAGATACCTGAAGCAACAGTATAAGGATAGCTAAAATATTATAGTAGACTTTCATTCTCACTGCTTTTCATCTTCCCGGCGGTATAATTTATGTCCCCTTTAGATAATCGGAAAAACTGCAGTTTTTATACATAAGAAAATTGATTTTTATGGCATCAGCGGTATTTTTCTATCTCTCTTCGCGCCAGCTCGTCACAGCGCTCATTCATCGGATGACCACTATGGCCCTTTACCCACTGCCACCTTACAGTCCGTTTATTTGAAAGATCAAGGAGAACCTGCCACAGCTCCTGGTTTTTAACCGGTTTTTTAGAAGCGGTCATCCAGCCGTTGCGGACCCAGTTCTTAATCCATTGAGTGATACCATTTTTCACATATTGAGAATCCGTAACTACAAGGGCCTTACTCTCCTCAGGAATGGCTCTGAGCCCCTCTATAACCGCCATTAGCTCCATACGGTTATTGGTGGAATGAACTTCCCCCCCGGATAAAATCTTTTCTGATTTTTCCAGTGATACGATTATTGTTCCCCATCCTCCGGGTCCCGGGTTGCCGCTGCAGGCGCCGTCAGTATAAATTTGAATCTCGCTCATATCTTCCTCTTTCTATAAAAAAAAAGGGACGCCGCAATGGGCGTCCCTTCTTTTTTTAAATAATTCAGGTTTAGCCAATGCCGAGAAGGTTGGCAATTTTCTGGCCGTACTGTACAACTACACCAGAGAAAACAACAGAAACCATTGTCATCAGCTTGATGAGGATGTTCAGTGAAGGACCTGATGTATCTTTGAAAGGATCACCTACGGTGTCACCGGTAACACCGGCTTTATGAGCGTCAGAACCTTTTCCGCCGTGGTTGCCCTTTTCGATGTATTTCTTAGCGTTGTCCCATGCGCCACCAGCATTGTTCAGGAGGCATGCAAGAGAGAAACCAGCTGTAAGTCCACCAACGAGAAGTCCCATAACTCCGGCAACTCCAAGTACAAGACCAACAGCAATCGGAACGATAATTGCGAGGAGTGAAGGAACGATCATAGCCTTCTGGGCTCCTGCAGTTGAAATGGCTACACAGTTTGCATAGTCAGGTTTTCCGGTTCCTTCAAGGATTCCGGGAATCTCTTTAAACTGTCGACGAACTTCGTTTACCATTTCGCCAGCCGCACGGCCAACAGCATTCATGGTCATCGCTGAGAAAACGAATGCCATCATGGCGCCGAGAAAGATACCGGCCAGAACAAGAGGATTCATAAGAGTCATATTGTAAACCCGTACAAAGTCTTCGATAGAAGCTGTAGAAGCTACAATCGCAGTTTTACTTGCCACAACACCTTCAGGAAGTTTAGCGTAGAACTTGGTACCAAATACCTGAAAGAAACCATCGGGTGAAGTAACGGCAAGTTTGCCGAGCCAGATCTTGATTTCTTCGAGGTATGCAGAAAGAAGAGCCATAGCGGTAAGGGCTGCAGAACCGATAGCAAAACCTTTACCTGTTGCAGCGGTAGTATTACCGAGCATATCAAGGGCATCTGTTCTTTCGCGAACGATAGGATCAAGTCCGCTCATCTCAGCGTTACCACCGGCATTGTCAGCAATGGGGCCGTAAGCGTCAGTTGCAAGGGTGATACCGAGTGTTGAAAGCATTCCAACAGCGGCAAAACCGATACCGTAGAGGCCATGGCTCATGCTTGTGAATCCACCTGAAACGCCAAAGGCGAGGAGGATACCGGAAACAATAGTTATAACAGGGATACCTGCAGAGAACATACCAACACCTAAACCGGCGATGATTGTTGTCGCGTGTCCCATTTCTGCCTGCTTCGCAATTGACTGAGTAGGCTTATATTCATCTGAAGTATAGTACTCTGTAGCCTGACCGATAATGATACCGGCTACGAGACCAACAATAACAGCACCGAAAACACCCCATGTAACAAGTCCCATCTGTGCCATAGCTCCTAGAGCTATAAGAATAAGTGCAGAAGAAAGTCCAACACCTACATTCAATGAACGGAGAAGGTTCTTCATAGAAGAGTCTTCTTTTGTCCGAACAGCGTAGATACCAATGATTGAAAGTACAATACCGATACCGGCAACAATCATGGGAGCAATAACGGGCTTCAGTATCTCAAGGATAGCTTTATCAGCAGCAAGACCGTCAACGATAGGAAGAGCGGCACCAAGAGCTGCAGTAGCAAGAATTGATCCACAATATGATTCATAAAGGTCAGCACCCATACCGGCAACGTCACCAACGTTATCACCAACGTTATCAGCGATAGTAGCGGGGTTACGGGGATCATCTTCAGGAATACCGGCTTCAACCTTACCAACAAGGTCAGCACCGACGTCAGCTGCTTTAGTATAGATACCACCACCAACACGGGCAAAAAGAGCCTGAGTTGAAGCACCCATACCGAAGGTCAGCATGGTTGTAGTAATCTCTACCATCTTAGCTTTAACGAAAAGGGGATTCAGGGTTGTAGCAGAGTGAGCTGCTGCTGCACTGAAAGTACCTTCAATACCTGATTTTTCCATCAATGCCTGGCTGAGACCAAAAATGTTAGCATCATAGATCCAGTTCAGGACCACATACCAGATAGAAATATCAATCAGACCAAAACCAACAACAACCATACCCATAACAGCACCTGACCGAAAAGCAACTTTCAGGCCCGCATTAAGAGACTGTGAAGCCCCCTGTGCGGTACGGGAGGAAGCATTGGTAGCTGTTTTCATTCCCAGGAAACCACAAAGGCCTGAGAAAAAACCACCGGTAAGAAACGCAACCGGAACAAATGGATTCTGAGCACCGATAAAAGCAAGCACGGTGAGAATCACCAGTAAAACTACAAAAACCATTGAAACAACACTATACTGTCGTTTCAGATATGCCATCGCGCCTTCTTTAACGTGATTGGCAATTTCGACCATCTTTTCATTTCCCTCATCCGCCTTCATCATACCCTTGTAGAATACCCAGGCGAAGATCAGGGCAATAACTGATCCGATCGGAGCAACATAAAATATACTATTCTCCATAAAAAAACTCCTTTACCCTTGATGTTTAATCAATTGATTCACATTGTTAAAAATAGTTGTTTATATAAACAGTTTCTGCCGGGCTTGCGACCCGGCAGAAACAGTTTTACAGGTTATTTTTCCATCGCATTAAAAACAAGCTCTGCGATGTCGAAGGTTTCCAGGTTCTCGATATCAAGCTCAGAAGGACCATCGGTCAGCATGGTCATACAGAACGGACATGCTGTCGTAATCTTCGTAGCTCCCGAGGCCTGGGCATCCTTGGTTCTAAACTGGTTAACCCTGGTTCCAATATGTTCTTCGATGAACATTCTTGCTCCACCTGCACCACAGCAGAAACTCTTATCATGGTGTCTGCTCATTTCAACAAACTTAATACCAGGAATAGAGTTAAGAATATACCGGGGCTCTTCGTATACTTCATTGTATCTTCCGAGAAAACAGGAATCATGATAGGTTACCGTCTCATCGAGTGCTTCGGTAAGCTTTATTTTTCCTTCCTTCAGGATATCCGCAATTATCTGTGTATGGTGGAAAACCTCAAAATTGTATTCAAGTGGCTCTCCGCTTACCATACTTGCATCTGCAATTGCAGCAAATTTCTTGTATTCTTTCTTCAGAACATTATAATCATGAGGACAGGTACAGATTATCTTTTTAACTCCATAGGCCTTGAAATTATCAAGGTTCTGGCTGGCCAGCATATGGAAAAGATACTCGTTTCCACCCCGGATTGCAGCGTCACCAGAATCAGCTTCTTCTGCACCGAGGATACCGATCTTGTATCCGGCTTTCTTCATAATCTGACTGAAAGCAATAGCGACCTTCTGGTTACGCTTGTCATATGAAGCGGCAGATCCAACAAAGTAGAGATAATCAACTTCGCCGTCTTCAGCAAGAGTCTTGACGCCGAGGTCTTCTTCTACGGTTATCCAGTCTCCCCGTTCGGCAAAGGCAAATCCGTACGGATTAAAGTTACTTTCCATATTCTGGAATGTAGTCTGCAGTTCGGGAGCCATATCTCCTTCCATGAGAACCTTGTACTGTCTCATTTGGATCATCTTCGGCACATGCTCGATAAGGACAGGACATGCTTCCATACAGGCACCGCAGTTGGTACATGACCAGAACTCATCACTGACAACTGATCCTTCAATGAGGGGTGTTGTTTCCAATGTTGAGGGGTCTTCGGCCAGCATCACCTGAGGAAGACGTTCATTCATATTATCAAGAATGTCATTTACAATCTTTTTTGGTGAAAGGGGCTTTTCAGTAAGCCATGCTGGACAGTTATCCTGACAGCGCCCACAACGTGTACATGCGTCACTATCCATCAATGCTTTCCAGGTGTAATCTTCCACATTGGTAACACCAAAACTCTCAGATGTCTCAAATTCAGAAGGATTCATAACCGGAAGCGTATACTTGGTTGCCGGTTTTTCATTATCAAGGTTTCCGAAATAAACGTTAATGGATGATATCAGAATGTGACCCAGTTTATCAGTACCCACAAGGCCGATAAAAACAAAAGCGGCTATCATGTGTATCCACCAGCTGAGGTAATGAGTAACCTGCATTGCGCCCGCGCCCATCCATGAAAGAGGATATGCGAGAATGTAACCCACAGGAGACCATACTTCAAATTCCGGAAAGCCGGTCATGGCAATTCGCAGTCCCTCACTGAGGAAACCGGTCAGTACGATAACAATAAGAAAAACCAGGGCAAAAGTATCTGTTCCCTTGGTATCGAGTCGGGTCGGCTTTGTAATGTATCGTCGGTATACACCCATCATCAGCCCCATAAGCACTATCAGACCGAAAACATCGGCAAGTAGAGACATCCAGAGATAAAAATTTCCATGAATAAAGTGATAGTGGAAGAAAAGACCGGTAAGGTCTTCTTCGATCATGATTGTGAGGGTTATAACAAAGAGTACCGCGAAACCAAAAAATATACTGGCGTGCATAATACCGGCGTATTTTTCTTTCAATATTTTTGCCTGCAGGATGACATATTTCATCACCATCCAGAGACGCTTTTCAGGGTAGTCAGTTCTCAGTTCGTCCTGACCAAGCCGCCAAACTTTAATCCTTTTTACTACGGTATACGCAAGATAGAAAAAGGCGATAAACATAAAAATATAAATGCCCCATCTCATAAATCCGTTGGGACCGCCTACATTGAAAAATGCTTCCCTTTTAATCTGTTCTAGAGGGATGCCATAATCACCGGCAAATTTCATAAGTGCTCCTCCCTTACCTGTTTTGCAACATCGCCTGAGAAAACTCAGGAAATAAAATATAAATTAGGGGATGTTACCCCGTAACCATAACATGGTTACGTACACTAAACGTTTTATAGCTGCGGGTCACAATGAACCGCCATGCTGTATTTATTTATAAACTGGCGAAAAATGTACAGTAATTCACCTTTTGTCAATCCATTACTAACCAGTATTTAATAATGTCAACTTAATTTCAGATTTCTTAAAAAATTGAATGGTTAATTATTTTATTATGTTTAGTAAATTCTAAACTCTTAAAATAAGGTCCAGCCGGTCTTTAAACTTCCCTCCAATCCCTTTATTGCTGCATCAGGGCCGGTAAAAATATTTTTCAGATAAGGAAGTAAAAGCATTTTCCCAAATTAATAAAAACTCTGCTTTTTTTATTTGACAACATATGTTATACTTCGTCATAGATAAATTGTCTTATCGAGAGTGGTGGAGGGACTGGCCCGAAGAAACCACGGCAACCGTTCCCTCCGGGGAGAAGGTGCTAATTCCAGCGGAAGCAATCCGGAAGATGAGACAGCTACGACAGGTATCCCCTTAAACAGCTGTTTCCTTTTCACCGCACTGATTCCGCTCTCTTCTTCTGGCATGCTTCCCTTCAAAAACCGATACGCTTCAACAGCAGCTCTGTATACTGTATGTTGAAAAAATCAGCACCAGGGAACAACTTGTATGCATGTAGAAAAAACTCAAGCCCAGTCTGTCGGCTTAACCGAAACCAGGTATTTCACCTTTTGTCAAGGTGACGACAGGATGACCCTGACCTGCGGCGCAGAACTGGGCCCCATCACCATCGCCTATGAAACCTATGGCGAATTAAACACCAGCGGCTCCAATGCCATACTGATATGCCACGCCCTCTCAGGTACCGCTCATGCCGCAGGGTACCATACCCCTGAAGATAAATATCCCGGATGGTGGAATGAATACATCGGCCCGGGAAAATGCTTCGATACAGAAAAATATTATATCATCTGTTCAAATGTTATCGGGGGCTGCAACGGTTCAACAGGGCCCGCAAGCATCAATCCGGCAACAGGGAACCACTACGCCCTTGACTTCCCCATGGTGACCATTGAGGATATGGTGCAGGCCCAGGTTCACCTGATCGACCACCTCGGCATCGGCACCCTTCTTGCTGTCGCAGGGGGTTCCATGGGAGGCATGCAGGCCCTCTCATGGGCGGTGCATCATCCTGACCGGGTAAAATCAACCATTGCCATTGCCACATCAGCTCTTCTTTCCGCTCAGGGAATCGCCTTTAACGAGGTGGGACGCCAGGCCATTATCAATGACCGAAACTGGAACAAGGGGAGCTACTATGAAAGCTACGCACCCGACGCGGGACTCTCCCTGGCCCGGATGATCGGTCATATCACCTACCTGAGCGAAGAACATATGCATGAAAAGTTCGGAAGGAAATTCCAGGAAGACAATCCCGACACCTATTCCTTTAAAACAGAATATATGGTCGAGTCATATCTCCACCACCAGGGCATCAAGTTCGTCGACCGCTTTGACGCGAACGCGTACCTCTATATCACCCGGGCCATTGACCTCTTTGATTTAAAAAAAGGAAGTGACGGCAGCCTGATACGGGCATTTGAAAAGGCAGCCTCAAACTTCCTTGTCATCAGTTTTACCTCTGACTGGCTCTACCCGAGCGTCATGTCAAAGGAAATAGTCAGGGCGCTTCGAGCCAACGGGAAAAATGTAATCTACACGGATATCGAAAGCGACAAGGGGCACGACACCTTCCTACTCGACAACCCGACCCTGAAACGGAATATCTCAAATTTTCTGCGAAGTGAACATGAAAAGGTCAGCAATGAATAAACCCCACAGCAACATAGGATATGATCTCATCGCATCAATGATTCCGGAGAAATCAAGAGTACTTGACCTGGGGTGCGGTGACGGAAGCCTCCTCTACCGCCTCCAGAATGAAAAGAAGGTCACGGGATACGGTGTAGAAATTTCAGAAGACGGCGTAAGCCGCTGCGTGGAAAAGGGACTCTACTGCTACCAGGCGGATATCGACGAGGGCCTCACGGATTACCGGCCGAATTCCTTTGACTATGTAATCCTGAACCAGACAATCCAAAGCACGAAGAGACCCGACAACCTGGTCCGGGAAATACTCAGAATAGGAAGACGAGCTGTTATCAGTTTTCCAAATTTTGCCCATGTTTCAATCCGATGCCAGTTTCTCACCAGGGGAACCATGCCGAAAAGCCCCATGATACCCTACAACTGGTACAACTCACCGAATATTCACATGGTAACCATACATGATTTCTATGCATTCTGCCACGAAGAGAAATATCCCATTGAAAAGACACTTCACTTTTCGATAACAAATAACGGGAAAACCAGGCTGACTCGAGTTTCTCCGAATTTTCTGGCTCAATATGGATTTTTTCTTCTCAACGGTGAAGGCTTCACCGAATAAAGGGGTTTATGCCGTAAGAACTTCTACGCCTTCTTCAGTAACAAGGACCGTATGTTCCCATTGAGCGGAAAGCCCCCCGTCAACAGTGACAGCTGTCCAGTTGTCCCCCAAAAGCCGGGTTTCATAGCGCCCCGAATTAATCATCGGTTCAATAGTGAAAGTCATGCCGGGAACCATCACAATGCCGCGTCGCTTACTCCCGTAGTGGTGAACATGGGGATTTTCATGGAATTTCATGCCGATTCCATGACCGCCGTAGTCCCGAACCACAGAAAAACCATTTGAGCGGGCATGCTGTTCAATGGCATAGCCAATTAATCCCAGGTCGGCATATGGCTCAACTTCGGCAATTCCAAGATCGAGGCATTCCTTTGAAACTTCGACAAGTTTCGTCGCTTCTTCCGGAGCATTGCCAATGATAAACATACGGCTGGCATCACCAAAATAGCCGTCAACGATTGTCGTAACATCAACATTGACAATATCACCATCTTTAAGAACCGTATCATCGGGAATACCATGACAAATGACATTATTCAGAGATGTGCAGACACTTTTAGGGAACCCGTTATAATCAAGGGGAGCCGGGACACCTCCATGGGAGATGATGTAATCATGAACCCATTCATTGATTTCATCTGTAGAGATCCCTTCGGCAATACGGTCCGCAACCATATCCAGGGTATCCTTCGTCTGCTGACAGCTTTTCCTGATACCGGAAATCTGCTCGCCGGTTTTGATTATTACACCGGGCGGGGGCTTTATGTCCCTGCCGGGAATTTTACCCGATTCAATATCTGACTGCATGTGGCACTTTTTGTATTTCTTCCCGCTGCCACACCAGCAAAGATCATTTCTTGTCAGTTTTCTCATCGCTTACTTCTATATCGTTCCACTGAATAATTATTTTTTCAGTACTATACTGTAAGATACTTTTCAAGACCAATATATTTCAAAAAATTAAATAAAAATATCAAAAAAAAACCCAAAGCCATGTTCATCCCCCCAAATTTCATGTCAAGCATGTATTTCAGTCTGTATTTCTCTAAAAAACACATAATAATCTTCAAATATCACATATCGGCCCCAGCCCCTCTTTTAATTGACTTTAACCGTAATACCTGTTTTTATATCAAGTAAGAAAGGTATTATACTATGAATCCTGAAACATTGCAGGAAATCTTCCACGCATTTATAACAAAAAAGCTGACCTCTTCAGACCTGCTCTATTATCTCAGCAGATATGACCTGAAGCATGAAATGACACGGGAAAGCTTTAAAAAAAGATACCGGGTCCACAGGACAATTATCACAGAAATAAAACGTTATCTCGATCTGCCTGAAAGCTACCGTAGTGAAGCATGGTCCCTTTTGCAATGCCTTTACATAAAGGATTACCTCTACTACTGTGCCGCCCAGGATCTGAGTCATCAATCCCTTGATTTTGCCGCCTATATTGAATCCCTTATCGACACGCATGAAATCATCAAAGAACAGTATAATAAGCTTGAAGAGAAAGAAGAATTCTGGGATATTATCTCTTTGTTACAGCATGAAATGCAAAAGACTTGACGTTCCCTGTTTCTCTCTTTGAGATACAGGTTCCCCTGTAGGAGGTTAAACATGAAAGAAGCTACAACGAAAAACCGGTTCAGAAGAAAGTATCTCTCCCTGCTTTTTATAGCTGGCATATTAATTTTCATCTCAAGCCAGAATACTCAGACCGTTACGGTGAATTTTCTTTTCTGGAGTGCCAGTCTTTCCCTGATACTGCTGATTTACATTACTTTTATTTTCGGCATCCTGGCGGGATTGATTTTTAAGAGCCTGAACAATACATGGTCCCGCCGAATTGAAAAAAAACAGTCTGTATCTCCTGAAATCACAGAAGATACAGAGAAAAAGTCCCTCTTCAAAAAGATAAAAAATAGAAAAATTGAATAAAAAAATGGCAGCCTGTGAAGACTGCCAGATGGTGTAATGGACAGATCATTTTGGGAGTAAAATGGTAAGCTAAACAAAAGCCCTGTCTGACGAATCAATAAAAAATCGACCTTTTGATCCAAGCCGACAGAGGATTAAAATAAGTCCACGCTGCCTTTCTTGTTTGAAAACTTTCCCTGTATGAAACCTGGTATATAATTCCGCGCCTTTAATCTTTACTACGCCCTATTGCAAAAAAAAACAGGGTATCATTTTCATAATACCCTGAAATGAAGGACTTTTATGAAAATTTGGACAACAGCAATTCAAGCATATAAAATTTTTCTCCTAGAGAAGGTGTTCCTTTATTGCCAGCTTTCTCAGGTAGAAGGCCTGCCGTGCGTTGATTTTCACCAGGTCGTAGTACGTGGTGACATTATTGGTGGCAAAAACATTTGACACCTCATTTGCATAACGAAGTCTGTTATACTTCAGATCAACTTCTGAATTACGTTCTGCAATGGCAAGTTCTGATAAGAGTTGTTGTGCTTCCATGATGTGCTCCTTACCTGAGTTTTTGTCTTTTGTTTTAATGTTACGCGATACTAGCAAACCCCCTGGAATTAATCAATCGGGCTGAAGCCTGATTTTTTTGTAGTACCATTCCCCCTGACACCTGTAAGGGCATAACCCGATAAGGCGGTTATTTATTAATGGAATTAATTAATACTGATTCACAGGTATTTATCACTACTCAGGCGACATAACACAAAAGAGAGAGGAAAAAAACTTGACGATGGTCCTTTATTGAAAGTAGACTAATACACAGTACAGTTAGAAAAATGAAGACTAAAAGGAATTATCAAAAACAACGATCATGGAAGATTTAGACAGCGCCCGCTATTATTTCAAAAAATTACGACTTGCAGAAGAGCTCTGCAATGGGGACACAGAAACCGCCAAACGGCTGCTTCAGGGTGAGTTTCACGATGTCCTGCTTATTAAGGGGAGATTCAAAGATTCGGAAAGCACACGCTATGGTCTCTTTATGGTCATCCTCAGCAAACTCACTGTATCAATACTTGGCAACTACAGTATTATTGCCGAGTATGCTTCGGTATACCAGACAAAACCCCTCGCCCCCTGGCGCACCTTTCTTGATGCCATCCAGAAAGAAAAAGGTGAAATTGAATATGATGAAGAAATGTCTTCACAATTCAATAACGCGTTAAAACGCTTTCTTGAGATTAAAAAAGTTGATCAAATAATTGAATGGATAGACGTCAATGCTATCAAGGAGCTGACAGATACATTCACTACTATCTGCAATGATCTCTTTCAGACAGATGATATTGAAGTAGTGATAGATTTCGAACCAGGGACTTCAGTTGACGTATTTGAAGCCCTGGGCATCCGCCCTGTCTTCGAATAACTCCGACAACAACTTTCGAGAGCACAAAAAAGGGATGTCCGAAGACATCCCTTATCTGCATCCCCAAGGGGATTCGAACCCCTGTTGCCGGGATGAAAACCCGGTGTCCTAGACCCCTAGACGATGGGGACAAAAAACTTACAGAATGCAGTTCTGCAATGTGAGCCGCCTGAGGCTCGAACTCAGGACCCACGGCTTAAAAGGCCGTTGCTCTACCGACTGAGCTAGCGGCTCAAATGTAGAAATACCGATACAATATTATGTCTTCGAGTGTCAACCAAAAATAGAAAATTTTTATTTTTTTCTAAAGAAAGTCGACTCCCGGCCCGGTCCAACTGAAATACTGGTAATAGGCACCCCAACCTGCTTCTCAAGAAACTCAATATACGTACGTGCTGTTGCCGGAAGATTCTCATAGGTATCAATCTTCGAAATATCTTCTTCCCAGCCATCAAGCTCTTCATAGACTGGAGTTACCTCACCAAGACGGGAGGAGGGAAAATGGTCAACACTTTTTCCATTTAATTCATAGCTAACTGCAACTTTAATAGTCTTAAATCCACTCAAAACGTCAAGTTTTGTCAGGGCAATATCCGTGAGACCATTAATACGGGCTGATTCCCTCAAAAGGGGGATATCAAACCACCCGCAACGCCGGGGTCTGCCTGTTGTAGATCCGAATTCCTTGCCGTTTACCCTGAGACGGTCTCCCGCATTTTCTAAATCTTCTGTTGGAAAGGGGCCTTCTCCCACACGGGTGACATATGCCTTGGCAATTCCGACAACTTCCTTTATCGCAAAGGAGTTAAGTCCTGTCCCCAGGAGAGCTCCCCCAATTGTCGGGTTAGAAGATGTAACAAAGGGATAGGTGCCGTGATCGATATCAAGGGCATATCCCTGGGCTCCTTCAAGAAGGATCCGCTTGCCGCTATCAAGGGCAGAGTGGAGATAGTGCTGGGTATTGATAATCATTTTACCTGCCTTCTCTTTAAAGGTGAGAAGGATGTCCATGATATCGTCAACCTTATAGGTATCCTTGCCGAACATACGCTCCAGCTGCAGATTTTTCAACTGAAGTGCTGTTGAAACCCGCTGCTCAAGGATCTCTTCATCAAAGATATCCCCCGCACGGATCCCGGTACGAAGACATTTATCAGCGTAGCAGGGACCGATACCCCTTTTGGTAGTGCCGATCTTGTCAGTCCTTAATTCTTCCATGGCGCCATCAAGGTCTTTATGATATGGCAGAATCAAATGAACCGCGTCAGAAATAAAAAAACGGTTCCTGACTTCCAGTCCTTCTTTTTCAAGATTTTCAAGCTCTTCCATGACCTGGATCGGATCAAGAACCAGACCGTTACCTACGACGCATACTTTATCATCATGAAGGATTCCCGAGGGAACAAGGTGAAATATATGCTTTTTCCCGTTTACAACAACGGTGTGTCCCGCATTTGCGCCGCCCTGATACCTTACAACGATATCAGTATCTACGGTAAGGAAGTCGATCATTTTCGCCTTCCCTTCATCTCCCCACTGCGTACCTATCGCTACGATGCAACTCATGTGTACCTCTGTTAATAAAAAATCTGCAAACAGCGTGACATATTCTATTTGACTGCAGAAATAACAAGCCTTTTTCGTAATAAAAAATTTCCAGATCCAGACTAACATTCTTTATAATGAAAATCAAACAAAAAGCTTACATTTATATTTTTTTATACACTTTTTTAGTTTTTTAAGAAAGTATATGTGGCCTCTTCAGGATTCCTGAAGCCTTAAAGGCAACGAACAGCATCGTCGCCTTTAAGGTCTGGCTGCCGGCATCATGTCATACAGGGCTGCTGCCTGTATCCACTTTCGCCTGCAAATCCAAAAGCGACGATGCTGTTCGTCGCTTTTGGGACATCGTCGGCCACCTGACTTACGGGCAAAAGTTCCCCCTTTAAAAGATTTTAAGAGAGGGCCTGCCGCAACAGACCCGTAAAAATATATCGGGGTTGCAAAAAATACCACCTTTACTCTCCCGGTTTATGAAAATGCTAAACTCTAAAGGCACCGAAACCGATAAGATGAATAAGGCAAACTATGCCTTGCTGTGCTCACGGATGAGCATTGGGGAACATGGTGACAAGAACGGAAGCTTATACATATCTCCTCAGGGGAATTGCTGTCTCTCTCTGCCTCTTCTTCGCGCCTCTGGCCGGGGCTGAAGAGTACCGGCAATACCCCTCAGACAATGCCCTTTCTTCAGAAAATCGGACATACACGGGGCGAAGAACCTCAAGGAGACATATTCCCGAAAGAAAAAGGAAAACTTCTTCCCATAAAAAAGTATATTCACGGGAAAGGAAGACTACCTCTCGGTACCATCACTCAGCATCAGAGAAAAAATACAGAAAGCCCGCCAGGACCATCTCGCGAAAACCGGCACAAACCAGACAGAGGAGTCCCCGACGTACCCTCAGGTACCGAATCCGCCGCGGGGACACCCTGTACAGTCTTGCCCGACGGTACAAGACAACGGTAACCCGTATCAGGAAGGCGAATAATCTAACATCGCGCAGCCGAATCAAACAGGGCCAGATTCTTAAAATTCCAACAGGAACTGGAAGGGCATCAAAAACAAGGGGGGTCGTTCACAAAAAAAAACCGACAAAGAGGAAAAAAGTTACCCCGAAAAACCGTCCCGCTTTCCGATGGCCCATGGTAAGGGTGACCGGCTACAACCGGGACAATTCCCAGGGCGTTCGTCCTATCGGGCTCCTGATCAAGAGCAGGGCCAATGCCCCGGTGCGCTCATCAGCCTCTGGTACAGTACGCCATATCGGCTACATGCGGGGCTATGGGAATTTCATCGTCATTCAGCACCAGGGGCGCTACATGACAGTCTATGCCAACCTTGAACGGATATCAGTCTCCCGGGGGAGACGAATCCGCCGCGGGGAAGCCATTGGACATATCGGCAGGGATCGAACCCTCCACTTTCAGATCGACTATGCAGGCAAACCGAAGAATCCTCTAAAGTACCTGCCGCGACGAAGCTGATTTCCGCCTTTCGGCTGTTTTTATTATGAAGGCGAGTTTTGCCAAACTCGCCTTCATAATAAAAATCATGTAACCTGTTGTCTGGCATTTAACCAAATGCTAAAATACTTGCAATTATTTCCTTTGAAGCTATAATTGCTCCACAACTCTCTGGAGATCATATCATGAAAAAAGGCGCCTTGTTTCTAACTATCCTGGCACTGCTGCTGACATTTAATTCCTGTTCACCAAAAGGCCACACAGAATACCGGGCCTCCCTTATACCAAAAGAAATGAACCTCGCCCCTGGCACGAAAAGTTTTATCGCCCTCCACATTGAGATACCCACAGACGGGCATATTTACGGCAACCCAAAGGGACCCGGTACCGGCAAAGCAACGGAAATTTTGATTAAGAAAAACCCTTTTCTGACTTCCGGAAAGCCCCGTTTTCTGACTCCTGAAAAATACACCGCCCCGGGAGAAAAAAAACATGTCTGGGTATATAAAAATGAAACAACGATCTTTCTTCCCCTGGCTGTCAGCAAAAAGGCTCCTCCCGGAAAGATAAACCTCCAGGTCGATATCGATGTACTGCTCTGTGACGAATCAACCTGCATACCGAAAGGAGAGAGCCTTATACTTCCTCTCGCAATAAAAAAAGGAGCTCCCGGCAACGGCCACAGCACTGCCATGAACCGGCTCTTTGAACAAGCCGCAGGCGGGAAAACTGCAAAAACCGTAAAAACTTCCCCCCAAAAAAATACACTGAGCACGGATGTTGCTGAAAGGTATACTGATTCTCAATTCCAGGCCCGGTACCCTGAAACCTCAGGCGTTTCGGGAATACTACAGGCGATTCTCTTTGGTCTCCTTGCGGGTTTTATCCTTAACTTTATGCCCTGTGTTCTCCCCGTGGTGAGTTTAAAAATCATGAGCTTTATCAAAAATGCCGGTGAAAGCCGCCGTGAGGTGGTCAGGCAGGGGCTTCTTTTTTCTGCAGGCATACTGGTGAGCTTCGGCTTTCTGGCGGTTCTGGCGGCCTACTTCGGTTACAGCTGGGGGGGGCTTTTTCAGCATGAGCTGTTTCTAGTCTTTATGACCGCCCTGGTCTTTGTCCTTGCCCTGTCGCTCTTTCACGTCTTTACGATAAACATGCCTTCCTTTGCAGGAAAGGCTTCTGAATCACAACAGAACCGGTACAGCGACGCCTTTATGAAGGGGCTCCTGGCAACACTGCTGGCGACCCCCTGCAGCGGTCCCTTTCTCGGAGGAACCCTGGCCTGGGCTCTTACCCAGCCACCGGTGGTAATCTTTGTTATTTTTATAAGCGTCGGCATCGGCATGGCCTTCCCCTACCTGGTGCTCTCCTTTTTTCCCGGCCTGATGCGCTTTGTTCCGAAACCGGGAGAGTGGATGACCGCCTTTGAAACGATCATGGGCTTTCTCCTTATCTTTACCGCCATCTACCTGATGACCATTATGCAGGCACCCCTGGTGCTTCCGATGGTTCTCTTTCTTGCCTTTCTCACCGTCGGCTTCTGGCAGTTCGGAAAGTACGGAGCTATCTTTCAGACAAAGAAAAAAAGGATTATATCCCTCGCTCTTCTGCTTCTCATCGGCACGGGGGGATACGGCATATCCTTTCATTATTTTTTCGGGAAGGAAGTGAAAGCAGAAATAAGCACTTCTGATTTTTCAGCCCGGAGGCTTTTCAGCAACCGCGACGCAGGAAGAATCTCCGTAGTAAAGTTCACCGCTGACTGGTGCCCCAACTGCCGGATGGTAGAAGCCCTTGCCCTTGAAACGAAAGATGTGGCAGCGGCCCTGAAAAAATATAACGCCGACTTTTTGACCGCCGATATTACCATCAGCAGCCCCGAAGCGGAAAACCTGATGCACCTTCTCGGAAGCCGCTCCATACCCTTTCTGGCGGTTTTCCCTGCAGGAAGTAACTTCAACCGCCCCTGGTGCCTGAGAGATATTTACAGTGAAGAGGAAGTTCTCACGGCCCTGAAAAAGGCTGCGGGAGAAACTTTACAAAAAATTAAAAAAGTTGAATTTAAGTTTCAAATACAGTGAGATGAAGGTATCTTTAGTTTATTTAAAACCGGTTAGGAGGTCTTGCCATGAACGTAAAAAGATTTATCCTCGCAGTGATAGCGGTTTTTCTTTCATTTCAGGTTCTTGATTTTATTATACACAATTTGATTCTCGGCCCCACCTACCAGGCAACAGCATCCCTCTGGCGTCCTGAAATGATGTCTCTCATGTGGGTCATGTGGCTCACCGGGCTGGTTCTTTCGATTCTTTTTGTGTATATTTTTATTCGAGGCTATGAAAACCGGGGTATCGGTGAAGGACTGCGCTATGGTTTACTCATCGGCCTGTTGTTTGCGATTCCCGGTGTCTGGAACCAGTATGTTGTCTACCCGGTTCCCCTTGCCCTTGCGGTGAAATGGTGCGGATTTAGCCTGTTGGAATTTCTTATCGCCGGTGTGGTGACTTCTTTAATTTACAAACCAGCTGAATAGTCTGGCAATAAAAAAGGGGCCGCATTTTTCTGCGTCCCCTTCTGTCTTGTACTGTGTACTGTTCTCAGCCTTCAAGTTTCATAGTCTTTTTCAGAACTGTAATCTCCGTGTTAAGGTCCATGACATCATTTTCCATCAGGTTGTGGAGCTGCTTTTTATAGGTTTCGCTGATAGTTGACAATATTTCTTCAGCATTTTCCAGAGAGGCCTTCACCTCATCATTTATTTCCCGTTTCTGGGAAAGCTCAACATACTGGTTGACTATCTTCTCGGTAGCGTCAAGGTAATAGTTAAGAAACTGTTTGGCCCGTCGCAGGTCTTCAGGATGTTTTTTTATATTATCAAAAATATCAACACCAACCCTGCAAATCTCCTGAATTTTTTCAGCAACCTCATTATTTTTTATCATCCGGGTATTGTTGCGAATTTTCCGCAGCTTGTCCATACCCTCTTTCACTGCCTGAAGGGCCCGCTCATTGGTATCATCCACGAATTCATCGGCTACACCCGCGGCAGCCAGCTTATCCTGTATCCATTTGATAATTTTTCGAATAGCAACCAGCCCCAGGATGGCAATCAACAGGGGAAGAAATATACTTCCCACAAGAATCACCCGGCTGAAAAGAACATAGAGACCGATTCCGGCAAAGAGAGAGAGCAGTGTTCGTGTTTTCATGATATTTCCCGCATTTCATGTTTTTGTAAGGGCTCAGAGCCTGCGACTCTTCCCCCCGGGGGAGGTCAGTGCAGCAGCAATACCCCGCATTCATTCATCAATATAAAACCGTGAGGTCCTTCTGTCAACCATGTCACCGGTAAAATAAAAACTTCCCGGCAGCTACTCCATGGAACTGACAGCTTCTTCGATCAAGGAGAAACATTCCGGCAGCAGCTCATCGATCTGTTTTTCTTCCTCTCCAAGAAATTTACCCAGAACATAATCGGCCACTGAGAGTTCAGGATTTTCCGGACGACCGACACCGAAACGGAGGCGGTAAAAATCCGGTGACCCGACATGCTGGATGATAGAGCGAATGCCGTTATGGCCCCGGTGCCCTCCCCCGAATTTCATCTCAACACGACCAAAGGCATATTCAATTTCATCATGGCAGGCAATAATATGACTTGCCTCTGTTTTATAAAAGCTGCAGGCCCCGAGAAGAGATTCACCACTGTTATTCATAAAGGTCTGGGGAAAAAGAAACAAAACTTCCTTACCCCCGATCTTTCCTTTGCCGGTTAATGCCTTAAACTGTTTCTGCTTTGGGTTGATCCCTTTTTCTGATGCCAGGTGCTCCCCAAGGATGAACCCGATATTATGTCTGGTCCTGGCATATTTTCTGCCGGGATTTCCCAGAAAAGCTACGATTATCATGTGCTTGATCCCTATAAATCAGTATTGCGAATGTACTGCAGGGCCTCTTCGATAGACGAACTCATATGTACCCGTTTTGAGAGGCCGGTTATGGAGAACATTTCCCTGATGTCCCTGTTGACATTCAGCAGTACCAGGTGGCATTTCTGAGCCAGAAGTTTAGTAAAAACAACAACGATAACACCGAGACTTGAACTATCGATAAAAACAAGCTTCGACAGGTCCAAAAAAAGGTGTTTTTTTGTATCAATGGCCATATTTAGTTCTCCCTCAAACCGGTTAAGGTTTTCGACAGAAAGGGAACCCTCGACACTCAAAAAAAGATAATTTTCTTCTTCTTTTTTAAATACTTTCATCTAAAATCTCTCTAATTTCTTATAAACATTCTTTCATATAATTTACTTTTGTCAAGAAAGAATAGTTTTCTTCCCACTTTCAGGATAAAAACTTTTTTAGGAGTGTGAGCGCACCTGAGCCAACCCCGCTCACCTTAAGGTATCCTGACAACGATATGTATCACTAAAAATTAACTCTGCCGATAACCATTAAAACTGTTGACAAAAATAGCCATAATACAATTGTTGATTAATCAATTATAGACTTAAAAGGTCATTTGCCATGCCACGAGCAAAAATCTGGGGCTTTCTCGCAATAACACTTTCCCTGCTGACAACAGGGTGTTTTGTATACTTTGGATTCATCTCTGAAGACACCCATGCATACATGTCCCTGCCGAAAGCCTCCTTTGCTGCCATTGCTGTTCCAATTTCCCTGGTGGCCTATGCTGTTCTCATAACCGGTTTCTGGATCGGTTATACGATTCTCACAATAAAGGTGGTGCCCCCCATGCCTGAAATAGTTGAAAAAAGAGATTATTCGAAAATACAGGCATTTTTTCTCTGCCTGGCTACACTTACCCTCATGGGCCTTCTCGGCTACGGCATATATATCCAGAGCTTCTGGGCACTTGCCGTTCCGGCTGCTGTTATCTCCCTGGTTATCCTGGGGGCGATTCTCTGGGTTGGTGTTGCAATATTGACGACCCGTACAACACTGCCCGAGGAAAAGTAACACCCCGGAAACATGAAAGCGCTCTTTCTACTCTACCGGGGCAATCCTTTCTGCGGGGGACAGGGGATATACCTCTACAATCTCACCCGTGAACTTTCCCGCCTCGGGGTTGAAATAGACGTTATTGTCGGCCCCCCCTATCCCGATCCGATGGAAGAGTGGGCACATGTCTACGAGATAGAGAACCTTCACCTCTGGATGGTAAAAACTTCCAGTCTGCCCTATGAGAGACTCAAAAGACTTCTGGTTCCCTGGAATTTTATCGATTACCTTTTGACCCGGTTTCATGTTTTTCCAGAAATGCAGACCTTCAGTATGCGGATACTTCCCATGGTCAGAAAGCTGGTAAAAGAAAATAACTATGATATCATCCATGACATTCAGACCCTCGGCTGGGGTACTATACCGATGAAAGGCTTTAATGTACCGATTATTACCACAGTTCATCATCCCCTGACACGGGACCGCGATGCCGACCTTATGAGAGAAAGCAATTTCTGGGGAAAAATGACCACTATTCTCTTTTATCCGATACGGATGCAGCGGACGGTAATAAACAGCATCGATGGCGTTATTACTTCCTTTAAAAAAGGAGTAGATGAGCTGGCCGGTGCCTTTAAGATGAAAAAAGAAAAAATCAGTGTCGTGTACAACGGTATGGACGTTGATCTTTTTAAATATACCGGTGAAAAGAAAAAAGAAAATGAACTTCTCTTTGTTGGCAACACGGAAGACTACAAGAAAGGCATCCAGTTTCTCCTTGAGGCACTAACCCTGCTGCCTGAAGATGTTTCTCTTACCATCGTAGATGAAGGGCCGCCTCAAAAGACCAATGCAACTAAATTCGTAAATAAATATAACCTCGGTAACCGGGTCACCTTCACCGGGAAAGTCGACTATGACCGGCTGGTAAGCCTCTATTCCACCAGCACTATTCTTGTGATGTCGTCTCTCTATGAAGGATTCGGGCTTCCCGCAGCTGAAGCAATGGCCTGTGAAACTCCGGTCGTTGCCACTGCTGTTGGAGCCCTGAAGGAAATAGTTCCTCCAGAGTGCGGAATACTTGTTCCTCCTGAAAACCCCCCGGCACTTGCTGAAGGAATTACACGCCTTCTCAATGACAGGGAACTCCGCATAAAAATGGGAAAAAAGGGCCGCACCTGGACCGAAAAGAATTACGCCTGGCCCGTTGCTGCACGCAACACCCTTCAGGTCTATCATGATGTTATCAGGCGTTACAGGAGAAAAAAATGAAAATCTGTCTGCTGAGCTACAGAGGAAATCCATACTGTGGAGGACAGGGTATTTATATCATGTACCTTGCCCGCGAACTTGTCAAGATGGGCCACGAGGTCCATGTACTGGTTGGCCCTCCCTATATCCAGGAAATGGACGGCGTTAAGATTCATTATGTAACGAATCACAATTATTTTAATAAAAAAAATGATTTCATAAAACCTCACAAACCCTTCGCAACCCTTCAACCCTTGAACATGTATGAGTTTGTAGCCTCCAAACTGGGAAAATTTCCCGAGATAGAAGCCTTCTCTCTGAGAGCCTTTCCAAAGCTAAAAGAACTTCATGCAAAATATAATTTTGACATTATCCATGATAATCAATGCCTCGGCCTCGGTTTTCTTCTTATTAAATCCCTCGGCATTCCTTTTATATCAACGATTCATCATCCCTTAACCATTGACCGGTCTACCTGGTTTGAGTATCCCTCGGATTTCGGGATCAAAATGAAACGGGTTCTTTATTACCCCCTGGTGATGCAGAAATTTGTATCAAACCGGATGGATAAGATTATCACCGTATCCCATGATTCAGCAGTTGAAATAAACAAGGCTTTCAAAGTGCCACTGGATAAAATCCGGGTCGTCTACAACGGCATGGACTCAAGTATTTTTTATCCCATCCCCAGCGCCAAGAAGAAAAAAAACAGTGTCATTTTTGTTGGCAATGTCGAAGACAGAAAAAAGGGGATCACTTATCTGCTCAAGGCCATCAGCATGACAAAGAACAGGGTAAACCTCACCATTGTTGACGGCGGTGCCCCGAACCGAAATTATGTTCCCCACTGGATTACTAAATTCGGCATAAACGACCAGGTTTCTTTTACCGGCAAAATTCCCATTGAGCGTCTTATAGAACTTTACTCTGAAACAGAAATAGCTGTTGCACCGTCACTTTATGAAGGCTTTGGGTTTCCTGCAGCTGAGGCAATGGCCTGTGAACTTCCCGTCATTTCAAGTACCGGCGGGGCCCTTCCGGAAGTTGTAGGCGACCACCTTAAAACAGGATATCTGGTAGCCCCCCGGGACTCTGCAGCACTGGCTGCCGGAATCGACTACCTGATAGAGAACCCGGAAGCACGAACCCGCATCGGTAAAGCCGCAAGAAAAAGGGTTCTCGGCATGTTTACCTGGGAGACCGCTGCTGCGCAGATGGTCAATGAATACGAGGAGGCAATAAATGCTTACCGTCGATTTTGACCGTCTTGCCGTTAATGAGGGAAATATTGTCCTCGACGCGGGATGCGGCTTCGGCCGCCACAGTGTAGAATTCATTTCACGGGGAGCCCGAGTCGTCAGTATGGACCTCGATATGGAGAGTCTCAGGCAGACCCGCTTCGCCATTGAAGAGATGAAAAAGGTAAACAATAAAGCTGCCTCATCGGGTTACATGGCCCATGTAGGCGACGCGCTCAATCTTCCTTTCAAAGACAATACCTTTGACCGCATCATCTGTTCTGAAGTAATGGAACATGTGGACAATGACTTCAAGGCATGCGGCGAACTTGCCCGTGTTCTAAAGCAGAATGGGATGATTGCCATTACCGTGCCGACATTTTTCAGTGAGCAGATATATGATGTTCTCACCCATGAATATTACACCTCTCCCGGCGGGCATGTACGCCGGTATATGCCGAAACAGCTTGCAGCTATCATGCGTGACAACGGCCTTGAAGTCTATGGTATCGGCTTTAAGCACAGCTACCACACCATCTGGTGGATGATACGCTCAGTCGTGGGGCTTCATAACGCCGGTCACCCTTTCACAAAAGCATATCACAAATTTCTTCACCTTGGGCTCTACAGCAACACCATGCGCCGCATAGAGGGTTTCTTGAATTACTTTTTCCCCAAAAGTGTGGTTATTTACGCCTGGAAGAAATAAAAACTTCTTGCATGCTGGAATTATTTCGTCAATATTAGAGTCAACAAGTCACCTATTCTTTACCCAAAGGCAGATATGAATCTAATTAATGATTTTTTTCTATCCAAATATCAAAACAATAATTTCACTATCAGCAAAAAAGCAAAAGCCCTCCTGTATTACAATTTCCTAATGATAACCATTCTTATTCTTTTTATTACGGTATATGCTGTAATAAATCCTTCTGGTTTTATAAAGGGCGCAATCGGTGCGGGGACAATAATAATCCTGATTTTCCTGAGTAGTCTTTTTATTAAAAGAGGTTCGCTTAATGTTGCAGTTATGGTCTACCTTATCCCAACTGTTGTTGTTGTAATCGCTGCCCGATTTATAAAGGCGGTTGCAACTCCCCATACAGGTTTCAGCGATTATTTATATTATTATTTTTACATTATTGTGTTCACTGCGGTCTTCGGCAGAAAAATTCTTGTTCCTGTGATTTCTGCCCTCTTTGTTGTTTCCAATATTGTATTTTATATTCTGTTTCTTGACAATCTTGATCCGGTTTCTCTTGAAATTGCCCGTACTGCAATCACAAACAGTACCCCCGCGCTGATCGTTACAGGAGTCGTCTCATATATCAACATAAGGCTTTCCACTTTTTCCAATCAAGCCCATAAAAAAGAAGCTGAAGATTCAAAAAAACATGCGAATCTTCTCTCTGGTATTATGATATCAATCAGGCAGATTTCATCTAATTTACAGAATTCCGCCGAAATATTTGAAACCACATCCGGCGATCTTTCAGGCAGCGCCCAGGATCAGGCTTCCATGATTGAAGAAGCATCAGCATCAATGGAAGAAATTGCCGCGGCAATTGACAGGGTTGCCGCTGAGGCCTCAGATCAGGCATCATCTATCAGCAGCATTGAAACATCAATAGATGAATTAAATGCTCATATCAATAATGTTTCGGAAAGGTCCGGAGAAATCCGGGAAGAATCAGTAAAAGCCATAAGTCAGGGGGATGACGCAGTAAGCATATCGTCCCAGACCCTGGACAGCATGAAAAGCATCAGCAGCAGTGCGGAAAAAATTAATGCTATTATTAAAATTATTACAGAAATAGCTGACCAGACCAATCTGCTTGCTCTCAATGCTTCAATTGAATCCGCCCGAGCCGGCGAAGCCGGCAAAGGTTTTGCTGTTGTTGCTGATGAAATATCCAAACTGGCTGATACCAGTACGGTTTCAACTAAGGAAATCATTCAACTTATCAATGAAACAACTGAAAATATAAACGCCGGTTCAAATATGATTCAGATCCTTGACAGTCATATAAAAAACATTATGAGCACTCTTGAAAAATCAAACCTTTTAAGCAATGAAATGAATGAAGCTACTACCCGGCAGCATCAGCTAAGCAGCCAGGTCAAAACAACTATTCACCATATCAATGAACTTTCAGGAAATATCTCACTAGCCATGAATGAAACAGCCACTAATGCAACAGAATTGTCTCGTTCTCACGACGCGGTAAATGAATTAACTCAAAAAACTGCCGAAGCAGGCGGCAATATATTAGCAACAACTGAACATGTGGTTAAGAATATACACCTGCTTCTGGATATAGTAAATGAACCAGAATAATAAAATTTGACAAAACACTCCTGCTGTGTAAAACTCTTATTATCAGAATTCCGGAAAAGAGAGCGCCCATTATGCTGAAAAAAACTGTTATCTGTCTTTTTGTAGTCATCATTTCAGGATGCACTACTTCAAAAACACCATACGGCCAGTACATCATGGAACATGATTTTTCAGACGGACACATTGAATACTGGGGAAAGAAATATGAGATCACCCCCACTGTAGTTACCGTTACCGGGTCACATGGAGCCACAAAATCATTCAGCTATACAGCAAAAGGCAAATTCATTCACGTAAAGCCTGAAAAATCTCCCGGTGAATCGATCGTACTTGAAATAATTAATAAAAACACCCTGATTGAACGTATTAATTTTGGCAAAAATACAAGCAGTGACAACATCTACATACGCTATAAAAGAATAGAAACAGTTGAATTGTCTGAAGAAAAGGAAAAAGACTTCAACCGGTAATTTAAATCTGGTGTGTTCGGCCCCATGGAGGGCCCCACACACCAGATTTAAAGAATAATGATCTAAATATTTTCCTGTAAAAAAACTATTGCATCTATTCAATCTTTATATATACTTTATAGAATAGCCTATGAAAAAAGCAAAACTACATGCATACAGGATGCTCCCCGGAATCTTCGGCAGCCTTCTGATACTTATTCTGGCAATACCTGCAGATGCGTCTCCCTCATACTGGGATCTGATGAAAACACCGGTCCGTTCAGGAAACCAGATTGACCTGACTATAGCCTTTGAACCATGCCTGCCCTTTGGGCCGCCCCCCGATTCTGACGACTCCTCTGGCTTTCCGGTTTACGGCGGCGGGCTCACCTTCGGTCTTCACTGGCACCTGGGGCAATGGATACTCGGTGTTGAAATCGGCGTCTGGAGCTTCATGGAAAACCACTATCATGACTACAAACCTGAAGGAAAACCTCAACCCCTCATGATGATGCCTGTATACGGCGTATTCGGATACCAGTTCAACCCCACGTCATGGCTCAGTATTACTCCCGCTCTCGGGCTCGGTATTAGTTCTGATTTTATTCTTTACGATTATGAAGGTATGGCCCCGCCCGGGGCAGATGACTGGGACTGGTATGCAAGCCAGATTTTTCGTTTCATGACCAAGTTTACCTTCCACTTTACTGATTTCTTTGCAATGTACCTCGGCATCTCCATGAACCTGAGCATTAAGTACCCTGAAGTAAAAATGGGCCCCTTTTCTACTCTTCAACTGGGAACGACCTTCAAGTTCAAATAGCACTGAGTTGATATTTTTATTTGTTTCATTAATCCCTTTACCAGCGCCCCCTTCTGCCGACAGCCATTTAAAAATCACTTGCATTACTTCTACTGCCCGCTAGAATGTCAGGATTTATTTCAAAGATATAGAACTCAAAAGGGAGGCAGGGAATGAAAGGGAAGTTTATTCTTTTCGCCCTCACAGGTATTTTATTATTGCCGGCAGCAACAGGCGCGGCAACCTACAGCGGCAGGGGACTCTACCTCTTTGGTGATTCAGCAGTATCAATGGGCCGAGGCGGTACAGGAGTTTCTTCCCTCGGGACAGAGTTTCAGTACCTTAACCCTGCGTCTCTTGGAGCGGCTGAACGGTTCAGCTTTTCGGCTAACTACGGCACCCTGGCGGGAAGTATCTATAATCCTGACGTCACTCTTGCCTTTCCAACTCCCTGGGGAACCTTCGGCGGAAGCTTCAGGATGCATCATTTTGACACACCGGTAGATATTAAAAGCGCCTACGACCTTTCTCTCGCCGTGGGAAAAGATCTGACGCCAAAGGTATTGATCGGATTCGGCCTTAAATTCGTCTACGGCACCTCGGCAGACTCGAGCAGTCTCTACTACGCCGGGGCTTCTCTCGGATTTATTTATCGTTTTGAAGGAATGGATAAAAAAACCGGTTTCGGATTCTTTGAGCCCCGTTTCGGATTCTCACTTATGGGCGGTCTCCCCCTGGGGGAAAAAAGCGGACAGGTTGACTTTAATGCCATCAACCTCGGCTATAGCTTTATCTTTTTCCGGCAGAAAAACTTTGACCTGGGATGGTACAATGATTGTACCCTGATTAAATACTACCACGACTACCCGGTGAAACTCGGCCTTGAATCGACGATCTACAAGATGATATCTCTGCGCCTCGGTACGGTGATACTGAATGATTCATACCGATACGGCACCTTAACCGCTGGAGCCGGCTACACATTCACCCGCCCCACATTCCAGGGATCACTGAACTATGCTCTCTCTTATCATGAGAAGTCGGGGGTTATTCACTATCTCGGTCTTACTTTTGAATACGGACAGCTCGACCGGGAGGCCCCAAAGACAAAGGTCAAACCAGACCAGCAATATCTTTCGCCAAACCATGACGGCATCCAGGATTACGTCATGTTCAATCTCAAAGTCGAAGACCGAAGCAGAATAAAGGGCTGGAAGCTTCAAGTGGTCAATCCTGAAAAAAAAGTAGTCCGTGAATACCGGGTTTCTGAACGGGACATCATACGCGGTCTGACTGCCCGTGGTTTCTTTAAACGACTCTTCTCCCGCAAGACCTCCATGGACGTACCGGAAACGATTATGTGGGACGGTACGGACAACGACGGCACAGTAGTTCCTGATGCCACATACCGCTATACCTTTACCGCATGGGATGAACGTGACAATATTGCCATTGAAAAAACCGGCACCGTAACCATCGACAACACACCTCCTGCAGTAAGCCTTGATAGCAGGGAATACCTCTTTTCTCCCAATGGAGACAGGCAAAAAGATTTTTTCTTCATTAAACAAAATATATCCTCGGCCCCCACGGACATTTGGAAGGGAGGATTTAGAAACGCATCCGGCTCGGTTATTAAAAGCTATACCTGGAAGGGAAACAGCATCCCCGCAGTCATTAAATGGGACGGGAAGGATTCCATGGGAGCAGAGGCGCCTGAAGGACTCTACTATTACTTTATTGAGACTACTGACCCGGCGGGAAACAGCGCAGCCGCCTCGGTAAAGGAAATCACCCTGACCCGGCAATACGAAGTAGCGGACATCCGCCTGGAAAAACCATGGATGACCTACCTTCATGATGCTGACCTGAAACTCTTCCCCACTCTCTCAAAGACCAAAGGCCTTGAAGAATACCATATTTCCATAGTTGATAAAAAGAAAAAACCACTGAAGACTATCAGTGGAACCAGTACTCTTCCCGGGGTTATTGTCTGGAAGGGACGCGATGAAAAAGGCAAAAAGCTCAAGGATGGAGAATACTTTATCACCTTTACAACCCGCTTTAAAAGCGGAAATACTCCTTCTTCCTTTCACAAAAAACTGACCATCGATTCGACTCCCCCCCGTATTGGGGTTTCATCATCACCGAAACTTTTTTCTCCCGATGGAGACGAAGAGAATGATATACTCACCATCACCACATCGGTAAAAGAAAAATTCGGCATAAAAGACTGGAAGATTGAAATCTTTAACCCATCGGGAATCCTTTTTAAATCCTTTACCGGTACCGGGCCCCTCCCCCATAAAATTAAATGGGACGGCCTTGGGGACAACCGGGAGCTGGTAGAATCTGCGGTCGACTATATCATGGTGGCAACAGCCACAGATCATGGGGGCAACAAAGCGGTCTCGGACAAAGAAAAAATTCCCGTCGATATACTGGTGGTGGTAACGGAGCGGGGTCTGAAGATGCGCATCAGCAATATCCAGTTCTCCTTCGGAAGCTCCCGGCTCAAAAAGCAGGGCAACAAGATTCTTGACCGTGTCGCGGTTATCCTGGGGCGCTATAAACGCTATGATGTGGTCATTGAAGGCCATACCGATGACATAGGCCCCGAAGAAATTAACCTGACCCTCTCTGAGCAGCGGGCAAAGGCAGTTTTAGATTACCTGAAATATAACGGCGTCAACGCCGCACGGCTCCAGTTTATCGGCATGGGAGAGACGACTCCCCTTTATGCAAATGACAATACGGAAAACCGGCGCCGTAACCGGCGGGTAGAATTTATACTGAGCAAGACTGATGAATAATTATATCGTATTCACCGACCTTGACGGCACGCTTCTCGACCATCACACCTACAGCTATGAAGCGGCACGCCCCGGCCTCGATTTTCTCAAGGCGAACAACATTCCACTGATACTGGTTTCCAGTAAGACTTATGATGAGATGATACTGCTTCACGATGAACTCGGCCTTTCCGGTCCCTTTATTTTCGAAAACGGAGGGGGAATTGCATGGAAGGAAGAAAAAGGGGCTCTGAGCCCCAATGAACCGAACATCGAAATTACCGGCAGGTCCGCAGACGAGCTCATGGAGCTCTTTACCCGGGTGGAAGAAATCTTCAAATTCAAGGGGACTCCCCTTGCCGCCATGACCCCGGAAGAAATCGCCAAAACCACGGGTCTTCCCCTCGATCGGGCCCGGCGGGCGGGAATGCGCCGCGCCTCACTCCCCTTTCTCATCGATGATGACAGCCCGGTTCAGGAGATAGACCTTATTCATGGGCAGAAAAAACTGCAGGCTCTGAGCCTCTCTCTTACCAGGGGGGGACGCTTTTATCACCTTATCGGCAACCGTACCAGCAAGGGCCGGGCGGTAAAAATGGTACTTGACCGTATTGGCAAAATCTACAATGGTGAGCCGATAACTACCGTGGGAATCGGCGACAGCGAAAACGATCTTGCCATGCTTGAAGCTGTGACAATTCCCTTTCTGGTGCGGCGCCATGACGGAACTCACCAGAAAACCACCCAACCGGGTATCCGCTTTACCGATGCAGCGGGACCCGGGGGATTTTCTGAGGCGATGAAATCATTATGAACCTGATACTT